>Ga0126342_10016198_pt1 | contig 13017 bp, 7 predicted proteins | sample Cyp1metagenome_FD_92528 | JGI IMG/M metagenome (GOLD analysis project Ga0126342, IMG submission 92528) | Coral microbial communities from Lord Howe Island, Old Settlement Bay, Australia - Cyphastrea 1 metagenome | ecosystem: Host-associated > Invertebrates > Cnidaria > Coral ... | reverse complement strand
TCCTTCCTTCCTTCCTTCCTTCCTTCCATCCAACACATCTCCGTCGACCACTCAGTCTCGCTCCCCCGCGGCGAGTGCAACTAAACGAGAACCCAAGCATCGGAGATGCTTTTGGGAAAAAAACATTTATAGTTGATTTACCCATTAAAAATGGTGATGTTCCATGATTTTCCAATGCTATGTTAGTTTACTGGAGGATATTGGATTCGAAATTCATCCATCACTGACTTATCACTTGGATCAATGGATTGCCAGATATGTTCCAACTCGTCATGTGATGTAAGTTGTTGGCAACGGTTGGCAAGGGGGATTCATATGCAATTTTTTTGCAATCAACAGGGGGATAGAACTGATGATTGCTCCATATGCATTTGAGCGACATGTGGATACACCGTTAAACAGTGGCAATGGAAAACCTACCAATTCTGGATGATTTTCCCATTGCGCCCTCCGTTGATAGGGTATTTCACCTCGCCATGTTTAGATACGGATGCTTACTCCCTATACAACTTCATGTAAGGATACAATAGTTGAATTCATTGAAGATGAGTCTTACCAGGCTTAGTAGTGGCTTTACCTCTAGCTTCATAGGGGTTTAACATGGTTTAACCAACCCCCGAACAGTGAACCCCCAATAATAGATGGTTCATAAGTCACCCCCAGTGGTGTATTTTTTGAAGGTTCGGAAGCCCTTGATAGACCACAATTAGTTTTGGTCACCATTTACCCAATCTCTCCCCACTATTTAAGCTATTACAGTATCCCGTTATTTTTTCATTGATCATGTCCAAAAAAAACATGATCATGTACTGTTGTTGATTCTCTTTAAGATTTGATTAGTTTAACCACCGGGTTGCAGCCTCCTGGGTGCCCCCCGTGGCAAAGCCACGGGGAAAGCCCCCATTGGGACGACTAGGCATCAGCGGCGAAGATAGCTTGAGCATGACGAAGGCATCGTCCCTGCCACTGGCCATTGGCTTCGCCACGGCCAGTGCCATGTGCCATGGCATGCCATGGCGGTGACGATGGGACACTGGATTATAATTCAATATGGGATCATTGGTATATCAATATTCTCATAATGTTAAAAATAATGGGATTATGGAATATGATTCAAGGTGGGATTTAAACGTTTAAACCTTCACGGGGATTAGCCTCTGGTAAACACACAACAAACTATGGAACATATCATAATATCACCATGAATTTCATGGGTAAATCCAGGAACCAAATGGCAATTTTCAATAGCTAACTGTGAAATTACCAGAGGGTCAGTGGGATATATATATATATATACAATGTGAGGCCCCCAAGATAGCTAAGTTGGTGTATAACTCCAATAACTATGGTTTATGGTACTTATAACTATAGTTACTGGGGCGAATCTAAACCAACTTATAACTGGGGGGCCTCACATTGTATACAATGGATCAAACCTACTTGGAGGTGCAGTTGAGGTTACTTCACCATGGCACCATGGTGAATTAACGCCCCATGTTTGGGACCATGGGACCCTGCGTAGCATGGTGAAATCTATCCATGAAAGACGGGGATTTAACCGCTGCTGGGATAGTGGGAGTAGGGGCGGTAAGACACATTAAGACACCGCCTGTTCGTTGATGATTAGTTTGGAGCTTATATACCCTTTATATATCTTTGTAAATTGGGGATTTTTGGAATCCATGATCCCTCCTAACCAATTGCCAGTATAATGAATCATGTATGAATGTGCGTGGATTCGAGCCATTAGACTTGTAGCTTTGTTGGCTGGTTTGCAATTTCAGGAGTTGTTGGCCTAATTGTTTCATTGATGTTTCTTGGTGGTTATTTCAGCCTACACTTAGCGCGATACCCATTTGCCAGCCAGTATAATGGGGATGGGAGTATGTTTCATGGCTCATTTCGGATTTTGGGTTTATCTTAAAAGTTGGTTACCCCTAGATTTGATGAAACCCGGGAAATCTTCTACCAAGTTTGGAAACTGAGGCTTGGGACAACTAAAAAGCACCAATATTTTTCATGAGTTTGACCAGTTGAACTTCTTTCATGGGGATTTAGAGAAGATAAGCCCGTAAAAATGTGCCTTTTTCCAATCAACGAGAGTTATCCTAGAACCGGCTCAATTTTTGCAGGGGTCATAATTTAGGGTCGGTTGGATTCCGTTGATTTCGTTTCCCCTGGTGAAATGATCGATGATTTTGGTGGTATCACATCAATATCTGGTTGGTGGTTTTGGACCATGTTCATCCATTTTTTATGTTCCCCAATAGTTGGGATGATGATCCAATCTGACGAACTCATATTTCTTCAGGGGGGTTCTTCTAACCACCAATTAGAATATATTCGCATCATTAGGTGATATATGAGATAGCTATATGCCGCCTTCTGTGTACAATGCACCAATATTTCGGCGTTTCAAACATCGTTGATGTTCCACCCTATTGTGGGATGATGATCCCAATTGAGCTAGTTTTGGGATGGTCTCAAAGACCCAGAATAGTTTGGTATTACGGCAGGTAGCATCCAAGGCGTTTGGGAAAGCGAGTTGAACCACTTTCCAAGGTAACCCCAAGAAGCGATCATGGTAGAACAAACCAATTGTATTCCCGGCAGGGGATTGCCACTCGCCACTTGTGGCTGCGCCAAGGCTACGTTCGGTGCGCGGTGTTTGGCAAGAGGAATTGGCTCCTGGGATTGGGAAATTTTGAGGTTGAGACGATTGAAATCAAAAAGGTGATTTTGATTTAATTAACGCTAATTTAACCTGCCAAAGTGGGGATTTCTCCGACCAACGGTGACCAACATTAGTTTTTTTTGACCATGATATGGGAACAATCGCCCCATAGCGATTCAACCGTCGAATGCTTAGGATATCGCTTTGCGAAGGTGCAAGGATTCGCATATGCGAATAGCTATAGGGCTGGTGATGACTGTTAGAGTGTTTGGGGGGGTATCCAAAGTTCGATTATAACGAGTATATGCTGGAATCACTGGAATCACTGTACCGTGTGGATTCCTGAATGTGCAAAAATCACATTTTCATCCGCAATTGAAGCACTGATTTTTCCTAAAGTCTCCAACGACCTTTCGCCTCCCAGGTGTGTGAAAGCTTAACTCCTATGCGCTTGGTGTTTTGGAATGGCACCTTGGCACGGAAAAACAAGACTTGAGGCAGCTTCAAACAACGGCCATAGGCTGAGAAAGCACATGCTCCGAAGAAAAAAAACTATGATGGAAAAACTACCATTACCATGCCATTTGAATTGCTTTGGAGGCTCATATTTTACTTCATCCCTGTCCACATTCTGGCCTACAGAGTGAGTTTGGCCGGACAGGATCAAACATGGGCTGTTGCTTTCGTTGTTGGGGACCTTGTTTTTGGTTTAGCACCAGTCATTCAGTCAGACCATGGTACCGCAACGGTAGTTCTTACATTAAGCAGAGGGGTTCTGCTGCTAAATGTGTATTCTATAATTCGATCATATTAGATCATTGTTGCGTTTCTCTCCACTTCACTGTGCACAAGTTGGTAAGTTTGCCTGGTATGATCTATCAGGGTTCTCCAATCTATATAGTATTTGAATCATAGCCACAAGGGCTTGGAAATTTGTCATTTCACATCTCGACATGAATCCTCAGTTTTCCCCACACATATTTGGGGTGAGCGGCCTTGTATAAATGTTTTTCATTAAATTGCCAACTTTGGCGCATAATAAACACAGAACTTATATGGCCATATTTAAATGCGGGATAGTTCAGGTATTGATGTTTTTTTTGGCCACATCCACTATCAGATTTGGTCTTGCTAAGTAACAGATCTAAGTTGATTTACAACTGATATTGGGCAAATTCTACTGACCTCACTGATATATGGGAGAATCATCCCACATCTCAAGTGGCTGCAAGTTTCAAGGAACTGTTCAGCCTAGTGAAATATCATAATTGACCCAGATAGATATAGAAGACGCATGGTTTCCCATTCAGAAAGTTATCTACAAATACTTGGTGTTGCACATCTAACTGATTCTTTACATATGTTTACAGATATATCAGCCAATATTAAGATTACTTTACCATTTACCCTCTGGTTATTTAACATAGGCATGGAAAGATCCACCCATTTTTAATAGGTAAACCATCTATTTCAATGGGCCATCTATACCATGGCGAACTGTTAGTCATAACCAGGGTGTAGATGATTCATTGGATTGGTTTTCTTGGGAAATTTTCAACCGCAAACCCCTATATTCAATGGTAAGAACCACCAACCAGAAGAATCTTCCAGGCATTTGGTCCCTGCTGATCAGTGCCTCGAATTGGTGGAGCCCGGGGAGCGCCTTTAATTAGCGCCGTTTTCACCGGGAAAGACACGTGGAAACTCATGGTTGATGGAGATTTCTCGGTGATTCATGGGATTTTCATGGATTTTCGTGATGGAGAAGTTGTCTGATTTGATCTTATTTGATTTTTTATTTGCCTAATGTAACTCTGGTTGATGCATGTTGATGGTAGATATCTGTACAATGTGAGGCCCCCCAGTTATAAGTTGGTTTGTAAGCCCCAGTAACTATAGTTACCATAAACCATAGTGAAATTGGAGTTGTAAACCAACTTAGCTATCTTGGGGGCCTCACATTGTAGGTATATAGGCTTATATAGTGTTATAAATCCAACTGAAACTGGGATGTCCCTTGCTGTATCTATTCTTATCGCGCCGAGAAATCGTGGATTGGTCGGGTATGGCTGAACATGGGGTATCCCGACTTTCGATCGTTGTTCATCTCCCCCCTTCAGATAGTCAGGGGGTATCCATATACCCGCTTAAGTGGGGAGCCAAGAGGCCACTAACAAGAAAAGCCCAACCACATGGTACGACCAAATGCAGTACAAAAAACACAAGAAAAACTATAGTAACTAGTTGGATTACAATCATGAGAATTATTTGCATAATGGGGAATTGTCCTGTTTTTACCACTTATGGTTGTGAAATACTGCATCCAAGCTGGTTTTTCATTCCTACAGTAGAGGTTCTGGGTGGTTAGTGCTTTCACTTTAGGAAAATTCCGTGGATCTTCGCTGCGGCTCCTGAGGTATCCCATTGGCGGCCTTCAGTGAAGGTGGGACATGCTGTCACCATAAAGAAAGGGCTGATGCTTAGGATTGTGGTATAGGTATAGGTCATAATAGTAATAAACATAATAGCAATTTGACAATGATTTTACTAAAAATAGTAATCATGATTGTAAAAAATGATATATACACATATATGTGTACAGAACGAGATATACATATTATATATATATGTTAAAACATATACAGTACAGGTATTTGATAAGACTATTATGATAGTAATTATTAGGCAATCATAATGATAGCATTCTTAATTGCATACGTGTATAGAGCTATCCCTTAAACAGCCGAACATTTTTAAGGTTTAGTGAATCATGGATATTTATCCAGATAAATGAGGGAATGCTAACCAACAAGAACTAAGAACTCGGGGTTGAACTCAGCTTTCCATTCAAGCAGCAAGAAATTAGAGCTGCCACCCAGGTACCTGCCTTATCATGTTCGGAATATTGTTGAAGATGAGCAGCATAGCAGGAACCATCATGGGGAGTCATGGAAAATTGGAAAATTGTCTGCAGTTTAACCGTCAGTTTCCGTCAATGCTCATCCCAATATGATGTTCCTAAATTCATATGTAAATTTGCACCTATACTCAAACCCAAGGTTGTTGACACTTTGTATGGGGAGATTTTAAATCAGCTTGATATGGTGGATATTTTCATCACCCAAATTTAGTTGCAGCTTGCGGAAAAAGCCCCCCAAGGTGTTAGGAAAAAAAACCTCGTAGAACTATAGAACTATGGATGCATCTACATTAAATCCTTGCTATTGGGGTTCTAGATTGCAACCAACTTAGTTATTTGTTTGCATTTGGTGGGCTCACCTTGCCTTATGATTTGCAAATGAGACATTTCACTACCTTTGGGGGTGAAAATGACATGCAGCCTTTAAATTTGGACCTAGCCCTGTCAATAGATCTGATTAACTCTCTCTTCTTGTTTGTGAACACCTTTTTGTTGGTAAGTCATGGTAAGTCTCGAAGTTCAATCAACACTTATTTTGCCATTGTGGTTTGATGTCACCACGACCACGAGTATTTGGTAGTTTAGGCCTCATTGCATTAGTTATATATATATATATGTGTGTGTGAGTGCATTTTCCAACACAAGCACGTTTTAGAAGCACAAATTGATTAATGTTCCCCTTGAGGCAGGGTACAGCCCCCAATATTTGTGGTTAATCCTTCATTACATATTTACTTATATATATATATATGTACTTTAGCCATCTTCCGTTTGATCAAGGTAATCATCATTATCTCATTGAAACAGCTGTTTTGGGCGTTTGTGACAACCTCTTGAGAAATATTGAAGAACATATCATTGCTGCCGTTTTGTCCACGCTTGTTGGGTATAGTTGCGATATAATCTCAATATTTGGGAGTGTTGGTTTGTCAGCCATCACTAATCACTATTCCATTGGTTGAACGGAACTTCTCCAACTTTTACATCAAGGGGTTAAAGAGCATATTATATGTATATGTGTGTGTTTCCCTTAAGCCAATCAATGTTTTCCAAAAACTCATACAACAATCAATACAATCATACAACTAATTCAATTATTCTCCGCACAGGTTTCAAGTAAAACACATCGGCGTAAATTCAGTCCGATTGTGGTTTGATATATACGTTGTATATATATATATTAATTTAAGTGGTGCTGAGCGGACCTTGTAATTTATGTAAAGGGGAGTGAACAACGAAGGTATGTATTTCACACCGTTGTAGCCTTTTCAACCTCAAGGCAACCACCCTGGCTCCCCAGATTACCAGGTGGTACGCCAGTGGGAGATTCACCCTCCCAACATGTGGTTGGGAGGTGACATCGACAGAAACCGGTGGTACAAATATCGGTTTAAAGAAGGTGAGCTCATTGAAGCCCCGGTGCGTGACGACACAGGGAAGGCACAGGGGTTCATCTTGCTACGCGTGCACAGTCATGAAAGCACTTCAGGAGAAGGTCACCTGCTCTCAGCAGAGTTTCTGGCCTGTTCAGACAGCCATTACAGATGGTGGATGACTGAAGGTGAAGGAAAGAAGAGAGCACAGCGTGGCCTCTATCATGCCTGTGAGGGCAACGTCCAGGATTGCAAGTTTACCAAGGGACGTCATCCCCTTGTGCACCTTGAGAAGTTCCGGACAATCGGAGCAAAAGAATGGCAGAACCGTGTGCCGGACTGGGCCTTCAAGGGGCAGGCGCGCAAAGACATCGAGGCCTTCGATCTGAAGATGCAGTCAGACAAGTTGGAGGGCGACGATGCTGTGCCGCTCCCTTGGGCGCAAGCCGAGGATGCTGAAGAGGAGGCTGGCGAGTCATCTGAAGCGTCAGGATCCTCCGATCAAGCCATTGGTGAGAAAATACCGAAGGTCAGAGATCAGCTTAAGAAGTTGGAAAAGCAGCAGGCCAAAGCCAAGAAAAAGAAGAAAGGAAAAGGAGAAGCCAAAGAGGCAAAAACCAAGGGAAAGAAGAAGGCAAAAGACAAGGATAAGGACAAGCAGCGTCGACCTTCACCCTCTTCGGAGGTGTCAAAACACAGAGGCCGTAGCAAAAAGCCAAAGAGGCGCCGAGCAGATTCAAGTGAGGACAAGAAGAAGAAAGCCCGCAGAGATAAGGATGGCTCAAAGAGGAGGAAGAAGGGGTTCCCTTCTGATTCAAGTGAGGAGGGCCCAGAGGTCGGTTTGTTCGAAAAGACAGGCCAAGAGGAGGACCACCCTGACCCGATCCCGAAGAGAGGTGATCGTGGACCATTTGGGTCAGGACTACCGGTAGAGTTTGGTGATGATTCTTCCGACAGTGACCGAAGTTCAGTTTTTCGGTCGGCCCCTCCCCAGCCGGTGAAATCGGGACAGCAGGCCCTGATCACCTACAGCCACCGCCGCCCAGGGCGTCTAGCCGCCCGCCTGTTGATGAAGATGAAGAACGAGGTGGCGCTGGGCTCGGGAGGGGCGGCAGAGGGGAGTCAAGAAAAGACCCCCGCAATAGCGGTTCACTACCTGCTGACACTCATGATGCCGCAATTGGGAAGTCGGATGAACCTCAGGACGCAGAGAGAATTGAGGACCATTATGGTGGCGCTGGACTTGTTGGCCAAGAAGGCCCCAGCAAGAGCGGCCGACATATTGGCCCAGCGAGTCAAGGCCTTAGAACGGGCAACGTCAGAGGGGCATTGGGCCACAGCCCAATTTCTGGAACTCATACCAAGCGAGACCTCCAGCCTCCTGGATCGCGACGAAGAGGTTTACCTTTCGAAGGAGTACCTCCAGACGATGAAGGTGACGCACTACGATCGCCACAAAGGAGGAGCCGGTCGGGGAGATCGCAAGGGCGAGAAAGGAAAAGGCAAAGCAGCAGGAGGAGAACACGCAGGAAAGGGCAAGACCAAGAAGAAGGACAACGAGACCAGCTGATTCACCAGGCTCAGCCGGTGTCACAGTCGACTGAGGAAGCTACCGGTCCTAGCTGGCGCTCATCGCTCAGGAAATTCTTGGCGAAAAGAAGGCCAGTGGTAGACGTGTTTGCCAAGGTTTGGGAGTTGTTGGATCATGTCTCATCACCTTTAGGAGATTATGCCAAATCCTCCAAGGGACCCAGAGTGCCTCCCGACGACTCCGTCCAGAACCCACGAGGTAATGATCTCCTACCTCTTTCTCCCTTGGTGATGGACAGGTTCACTGCTCTTCCAGAGGCCTTAAGAGACGCTATGAAGCTGTCATTGCTGGTCCTCAACTTCCTGACGATGGGTGGCAGGTACAATGAGGCACGCGACATGCCTCCACCTCAGCGGCTGTCAGAAGGGCAAGAGAAGATGCTTTCTCACATCAAGGAAAGGGTCATGGACCTAGCCTCGGAGGAGAAACTTTGCCCCCCGGTGGATGATGCAGATCTCATCCTCAGCAAGGCTCGTTTTGATTATGCTGGATGGCCAGTCATGATCTTGGAGGACCTGGTAGCTGACAAGGTCATCCCAGTGTGGCCGAAAGTTGGTGAGGCGGCCATACAACCTGTGATGCCTTACCTGCCGTCCGACTTGGCAGAGATGATTGAAGACCCCAACAACTGCCTGCTACCGCGATGGGAATGGCCTGAAAAGCCTACAAAAAGCCGAGTCAGAGCCTCACAAGAAGAATGGAACAAAATTGTTCAGGCAGGATATGACAGAGGTTTGATGGCTCCAATGGAAGAAGATCAGGTGTTTAGAGATGGCGCGGGTCACAAGGTCCTTAATGGAGCTGGCGGAGTGAAGAAACTGAAACTTGTTGGAGGTGAAGAGAGAACCATGCAGAGGTTCATTTCAAACTTCATCCCAATCAATCAGTACTTGGCTCACCTCAGCGGGGGTGATCAGTTCCTCCCGTACTTAGGTCAGCTGACCTTGATGGGGCTTGAGGATGATGAAGCCCTATTGGTCGATTCTGAGGACTTCTGTTCTTGCTTCAACCTTTTTACTTTACCCGCCTCATGGCGTGGGATGATGTGCTTTGATCTGATGGTGGACGCCAAGTACATGGGTGGTACGGCTGGACACATGGTGTATCCGGCTATGGCGGTTGTCCCAATGGGATGGATCAACGCTGTAACGGTGATCCAATCTGTCGTCAGGTCATTGGTCTTCCAAGGGGCGCAGATACCGGAGTCCTCCGAGGTGGCCAAGATTAAGCAGATGCCTGACACTGATGACCTCACAGTCATTTACCTAGACTCATATGATGAGCTGAGACGACTTGATGCTCAGTGTGCTGAAGTGCTGGAGGGTAAAGCATCAGCCCGACATCTCAGGTTTCAAGAGGTCTGTCAGGAGAAAGGCCTCCCGCTCAATGAGGCAAAGAGGTTGGTTGGAGCCACAAGAGGCACCTTGCAAGGAGGGCTCCTAGACGGCAAGAAGGGTTGGTACAAGCTGGCCCCGGACAAGCAGGTCGACTTCATTTCCCTCTGTGTGGGCATGGTCACCGCGCCGCAGTGGCGTGAGTTCCAACTCAGGCATGTGATTGGAAAGGCCACCTTTGGGATGTGTTTCAGGCGACCCCTTTTGAGCATCTTTCAGGACGTTTTCACGGACTTGCAGAACCTCACAAAGAGAGACCAGCTGGAGCCAAGCAGGGGTGCCATTGATGAGCTCCTCATGGTATTGACAATGGTCCCGTTCATGGGGTCCTGTCTTCGACTCACCCTTGACAAGGAGATTACATGCTCAGATGCCTCTCCGACAGGAGGTGGGGCAGCAGTCAGTGACAGCTTTATGCAGGAGCCCCTTACGGTGGATCATGAAGGGGGTGAGTGCTGGTGGTGTGAGCGAGTGTTCCGCTCTGAACAACGATACCCCTGCCCCTCGCAGTGTGGCGCAGTTTTGTGCTCCTTGGAGTGCATCTGGGAGTACCGCAAGCGCTCAGGCCGCCACAAGCGAGGCTGCCCGAGGAAGGACTGGGGGTTACCCAAGTTTGGTGAGAGATTCTCAGGACCCCATGCTCCGCTGTCTCATGCAGTAGCTCAAATGGGCCACATCGAGGTGCAAAAACCGTTTGATTTACTCCGAGGAAATGACTTCTTCTCGGATGCTGGGCGACAGGAGATGACAGAACTCCTGGAGGACCCCTTCTTGTATTGTGAGCACTGGGCACCGGAATGCAAGCTTTTTAGTCGTGCGAGAGGAAAGAAGATCCGTTTGGCATCAGGGCGAACCATTTCTGGTCCCCAACCGGTGCGCGACGCCCGTCATGTCATGGGCTTTCCATGGTTGAAGTCGCACATGAAGGCCCGTCTCAGGAAGAGCAATGCGATGGCCCTCAAGGCGTTGCGCCGAGGAGAAGCTGCAAAGCAGACGGGCATGCCACGGCATTGGACAGCCGAGCATCCCAAGAACAGTTGGATGTGGCAATTTACTCTAGCCAAGAAGTTGGAAGAGCTTGGCCTGCAGCACGCCATTGGGTCTAGCTGCTGTTTTGGTGGCGCCCGGCAGAAGTTCTACTCCTTCTTGGTATCCTCTGAGGAGATCAAGCAACGCCTCACAGTGGAGTGCCCGGGCCATCCTGGCCTCTTGACTTATGAAGCCGAGCAAAATCCTGATGGCTCCTTGTACTTCCCTACTGAGGAAGAGGCAGAGTATCCCTGGGCACTTTGCTTAGCCTATGCGAGAGGACTGCGTGCCCAATTGGACAAGGAGAGGGTCTTTGAACAAGTCAAGTCACAAGCTCGCGAGCACTGGTACCAGGAGGAACTTCAGAAGAGCACAGCACGCTTGGCCGATTCGTCTATTGCCAAGCCTGTGGCTACCTACCTGGCCCGGTGGGAACAAGAAATGCGGCCAAATCAAGAGGAGCTGCATCTGAGGAGCTTGCTCCACAAAGCATCAATGAGGGGCACAGACATCCGCTTCCACCTCATGCTGGGCAGTGAGGAAATGGCTCACGAGGTCCCTTACCCCGCTATGTTGTGGCGGTGGAAGACGATCATCAGCTTCCCATGGAAGCAGCCAGCTCACATTAACGAGCTTGAGCTTAATGCCGTTGTTGTGACCGGCAAGCACAGGGCTCGCAACAGCAACAAGTTTCACACTAGGTGGATTCATGTGGTGGACAGCACGGTTTCAAGAGGAGCACTTAGCAAGGGCAGGTCATCCAGTAGGCGTCTCAACTTACCTCTGAGGAAGCAGGCTGCAATTTCACTGGCTCAGAACACCTACATGTTCCCCGTCTGGACGATCAGTCGGTGGAACTTCAGTGATAAGGCCTCTCGTCGACATGACGAAGCGTAAGATCCATCTCAAATATGCTGGATTGCAGCCGCGCACCCTCAGAGCCTACAGACTTGCTATTGACAACTTCCTTCATTTTGCTGGGAAAGATGCTGTTACCACCCTCAAACCAAAGCAACTGGATGCCCTTTTGGCAGAATTCATCAATATGGCCTTCCAAGAAGGAGATCCATTGACCTACTCAGGTCATCTTTTGTCTGCCTTGAAGAGGTTTCACCCTGAACTGAGGATGAAGTTACCCATTGCGTCCCAATACTTACGCAATTGGACGCGAGCTCATGTCCCAAAACGAGCAGTTCCAGCATCATGGGAACTAGTGGAGGCTATGATTGCCCTTGCCTTACATCGCAACGATGAACCGCTGGCACTGCTCCTAGGGGTGGGCTTCCACGCCATGCTGCGTACATCAGAAATGATGCAGCTTACGGTGAATCATCTTATGATTCATTCGTCTCACCAAGCCTTTAGTGTGGTGATACCAACCGCCAAGACTTCTCAGGGTAATCCTCAAGTCCTGCAAATTAAGGATGATACCCTCTTGGTGATGGCTCAAAGGGTGCAAAAGGCCCTGCAGCCTAAACAGCTGCTGTGGAAAGCTGGCCCACACTCTTTTCGCCGCACCTTTCAAAAGCTGCTTACGCACTTGGGCTTTCCAGTGCAGTCTTACCTGCCCTATTCATTACGCAGGGGTGGCGCAACTTGGTACTACCAGTCTACTTTGAACTTGGATGCCACCATGACTCGTGGCCGTTGGGCATGTCAAAAGACTTGCCGGATCTACGTTGACACTGGCACTATGCAACTAGCCCATCTGTCCTGGACGCCGAAACAGGCCAAAAGGGTCAGACAGTGGCGTCTCAAAGGAGTACAATTGCGGCTGCGCCAGAGAAAAACAAACTTGGTGCGTGACTGAGTGTCTGAGTGGGCAGATTTTTCTGAGTGGGCAGATTTTTCGGTTTGTTTGAATGGGGTATGACTGAGGCCCTCTTTAGGGTGACTTTTTCCCGTGATCCCTTTTTAGGGTAAATGGCAGTCCCTCATGAGGGTTAACCTTCTTGAAGGTTTTTAGGTGACTTTCCCCGTTTCTTACCAACTGAAACAGTTGAGCAGGCTTGGGAAGGGAGATGGCCGAACGGGTT
>Ga0126342_10016197_pt1 | contig 13018 bp, 12 predicted proteins | sample Cyp1metagenome_FD_92528 | JGI IMG/M metagenome (GOLD analysis project Ga0126342, IMG submission 92528) | Coral microbial communities from Lord Howe Island, Old Settlement Bay, Australia - Cyphastrea 1 metagenome | ecosystem: Host-associated > Invertebrates > Cnidaria > Coral ... | reverse complement strand
GTATTGCTATGCGCTACTTATGTAGCATCCATATCATAGATGCATACAGTAGTACTACTACAAGGAAAATGCAAGTCCATCAATGTATATAGGAGGGCTATATATAGAAGGGCTAGGAGAGGGAAGAAGCTCATTAAAATAAAGCTCCCTTTCCTTGGCCACCTCTCCCCTAATGTATACACACACACACTATGTTTGTTTTCCCTCCTTCCTTTTCCCAGGGGATCTTCATGACTCTCTGGACATTCTTTGGCAACCTGTGGCAACCTGCCATCAGGGAGAGGCTATGTACATAGGAGGGCTATGAGAGGGGATAAGCCCGATTTGTTTCTTTTCGTTTTTTCCTTGGCCACCTCTCCCCCTAAGGGAAGCCATATAATATATATATATATATACACACACTATGTTTGTTTTTCCTCCTTCCTTTTCCCTGGGAATCTTCATGACTCTCTGGACATTCTTTGGCAACCTCTGACGAAGTCTGACAATCTGTGTGGATCTCTAGCAATACCATCACAGGTATGTGAACATAAAGGATTGAACATGATGTAGCAAAAACATGCAAAAACACTGCATTTCCAGAAACGTGGAAAAATGGGGACCTGACAGCGTCCCTTTCTGTATATATATATACACAGCTGAAATAGACTTCACTGCAGAGACACTTGCCAAAGTTGTAGCCAACCAATCGGAAAGAACCACATAAGACAACTCATTAACAGTCATCAACATATTTTTCAACATTCATCAATTCATCATTACCGAATTTTGGTGGTTTCTTAGAGTGGGGGATCCCCAAGTCATCATGGGTTTCAATACTACGTCATGGTCATCCATGACTTGGATGATTGGGGGGGTTACCCCCATTTTGTGAAACATCCGTTTATAGGTGATTTATAGTGTTTTATAAATATGATGGGCTAAAATGGGTTACAAGGGGTTATAAACTAAGTAAAAATAAGTAAACTCACCCATGGGAAACCTCCATATCTTAAGACTCCATGCCAGGCCACCATTTGACTGGCCAGGTTTATCATCGAGCGCTTGAGCCCTGTCCTTTTGATCGCGGAACTCGTCGGCGTCGTGGGCGTCGTCCCTGCGATCAACGGCGCGTGAAGCTCCTCCGGGGGGGCGCTGAAGCCGCTGCGGGTGCTAAGGGCGGCGGTGCGGAGCACCAGCAGGGCGAACAGAGTGCACTTCATGGACGAGACGAAATTCCCAGGATTGACTGGGACAAGAATAGTTGGAAATTCCCGAGATTCGAAGTGAATCGGGAACTGAGTCAATAACAGTTCGCTAGGCAGATGAATGTCGTCGTGAATGCTTTTTTGAGCCGAAAAAAGTGATGGAGGTAGCGTGAGTCGTTCAAATGCATGAAGCCTGAGCAACTTTCAACCATAATGTTGCGTCCTGACTAGTGTAAGGCCCCCCCAAGTAAGGAATTCAACTGGCTACAATTCAAATCTAATTATATAAAACTTGTTTTTGCCGCTGAACTTGTGGTATTTGTAGTACCTTGTAGTGAGTGGGATTCAACATGTTGACTGCGTTACCTTTTCCACCTTAGTTTTCTATTCAAAGTGTAAAGAGAAAGAGAAAGAAAAATAGAAAGGGAAAGAGAGAAAGAGAAAGAGAGAGAGAGAAAGAGAAAGAGAAAGAGAGAGAGAGAGAGAGGAAGAGGAAGAGGAAGAGGAAGAAGAAGAGAAACAGGAAGAGGACGAGGAAGAGGAAGAGGAACAGAGAGCGAGAGGAAGAGGAAGGGGAAGGGGAAGAGGCAGAGGAAGATGAACTCAGTATCAGCTCTGGAAAAGTTTGCTGCAATTGTTAACCGTGAGAACAAACCGACTAAAGTGAACTGGACCCTCTCATGGCCCAGTGCCTTGGAAATTTGTGGAAAAACTGTTCTTTAATAAGGGTATATAAGGGTTTAATAAGCGGTCTGATTCTTCTGGGAATGGCTTGGACTTTGAACTTCTCAATTGCTTTTGTAAAAGGCTTTTCTTTCTTCTCTTGGCTCCAGGATCAGCTCTGGAAAAGTTTGCTGCAATTGTGAAACTTGAGTCTGATTCTTTTGGGACAGGGAGACAAGCAATATGTTTTTCTCAAAAAAATATTCAGATTTTTTTACACTTTTTTGTTGGACAAAAAATGGTCTCCCAAGATTTCTTGCCACAATAGTGAACCTTCCAAACAACGCATGGGTTCAGAATAATTTGGAGAATTTTTGTCACAATAGCGAACCTAGCCACTAATCGGTCATTTATCCTCATAGTACAGTATCTCAGAGTCGCCGTGCTGAAGTTGTGTCCATTTCATGCCGACGAAACAAAATAGAAGGCACACGGAATACAGGCCAATTTCGTCCTGCGATTCTGCATGGCATCCACCCACCAAACGCCTCCAAAGCCTATAGCCTATAATTAATCTACATGGAGCCCTCACACAAAAAACCCTTGGTCTTCCTGGTGTTTGGTGACTTTCAATTTTGATCCACAGATGATTGATGATTTATTGCAACTTCCAATCAAGCAACGCCCCCAATTTATGCTTCACCGTAAAATCTCTCCGGCCAATCTCTGGGCACAGGCCGCCAGGCCTGTCCGAAGCCATGTCAATCTCTTCGAGAGTGATTTCACCAGAAGAATCTTTGTCCAACAGATTGAAGAGCTTCATGGCCGCAACTTCACCATTAAAGTCTGGGCGGAGCGCGGAGCCAGGGACTTTCATCACATTGGAAAAAAAGAGGAGGCACCCTGACATGGCAAGGGAGCGACTGCAGCTGGTAATCTTACACTTACCATCTGGTTATTTATATAACATAGCCATGGAAAATCACCATTTTTTATAGGTAAACCATCGATTTCTATGGGCCATTTTCCATGGCTATGTATAATAACCAGAGGGTATTTTTGGAGAGTTCTATTCAAATGTGCCTGAAGGTGCCAGCCAACTATGTGGCAGCATGTTACATACCCCATGGAGCATATGCAAATTCTTCTATGTCGCATGGCTCAGGTGGTTCAGCTTGGTCTCAACGCACAACAATACAAGCATATATATATATTATTGCATTTTTGGATTTTCACAAAATAATCTTTCATGTCCATTCATGTCTAGCAGCACACCGAATCGATGCAGCAACTTGACTGTAGCCTGTCAAAAATTGGCCTCTATTTGGAACCCGAACAACGAAGGTTATTGGTTGTTTGAGCCCGTTTTCTCCCAGCAATGAAGATGCCCAATACCAATCAATACCAAACAAATGCTGGTCATGGAAAGGACCCATTGCAAATAGAGGGCTGCCCATACTACAGTTACTACATGACGCAAGACCTACCAGCGTTCATCCTTCCAATAAAGTAGAACAAACCAGAACGTGTGGGACAGCGGAAAAAAACCTCTCAACCAAGTCTCTGAGTTTCTTCATGCCACTCTTGAATTCTTCTCGGCTGATTCGCTGATCATTGTTCGAATCAAAGACCTGAAGGAGACGTTTGGTAACACTGACGTATTTTACGCAACAGTATCTTTTTCCGGCATGGGTTTCTGTGAAAATGGAGGATGCAAAAGTGAAACAATTCTACATGTCATGGTGTATCATCATGTTGCCCCCCAGTTATAAGTTGGTTATACCTACCATAAACCATAGTTAAGCCACTTATAAGGCAACTCAGCTATCTTGGGGGGCCCATCCTGTACCTATCTTTAAAAAAAAAAAAACTATCTGATCACCACTGGTGACACGCCCAGGCACGTGCGCCCAAGCACGAAGGACGGAGCCACAACTGTCCTTGAGAAACCTGGATGCGCCAAGCACAGGGCCCAAGTCATAAGGCCGTTTCTTTCAAACAAACATATGCATTACATGGATTTACATGTTCTTCATAATTAATTATGTGTGCATCGCATCACTTTACATTTGCCTCATTTTGCCTCATACCATTGTAATAGGATGAATGACATCTATGAGACTAAACTTTAGGACTAAACCATTCTTGAACTGGGTAATCAAAAGAAGTGAGTGCAATGATAATTAATACTGATCTCCGTCATCTGACGAAGCAGATTGAGCCCAACTCCGAGTTTTTTCTTTTCTCATACGTGAACAACCATGTGGATACATGAGTAGTTTGACCATTTTTGACCCCCCAAAAGACAACTGTTTTTTGGCGGCCCCGGCACTCCCGCAAACGATCCGGCGCCAAAGGCTGTGCTTTGCTTTCCTCCAGCTGCCTCAGCTTGAAGTGATCATTTAATGAAGACGGCGAATGACTTGTTGCTGTGTAAATATATATATATATATGTATATAATATGATAATATATTGACTATTGTTAATTATTACTATTGATATGTGTGTATATGCAATAGAAACGATATGATCTGATATGATATGAAATGATATTATATATTATTATTGGATAGATAGCTTACCAACACTGCATGATGCAGGTGAAACTGGAGTCGACGCCACCAGAGTCTCAACACGGCCGAGCGTCTCGAGTTCACGGAGATCGGCCAAGGAGTTCTCAACGTTGGATTTTCCAAGGGACTGACGCAAACGTCGCTAAGGTCGTTTCGAATTGCCAGTCTTGGGGGGCAAACAAGACTTATCTTCACATCCCGATTTCTTGCTGCTCACTATAAATCACAACCGGTTAGTTTCCCCCATTCTTGTTGAAATATGAAATTCATATATCATGATATATCATGTATGTATCCCATCATCTTCCCATATCTTTGGATGCTAAAATCTCCGTGAATCCATATTCATAGCTGCCATAGCTGCCATGACCCATTCCTCCGAAGTATAAGTCTACCAGGTTTACCAATAATATCCCATATTATCCCAATAATATCCCAATAATGAACCAAAATAATTGCAAGAATTTGGGCAAGATCCAGCCCTCATTCCCATGCCCCATCTTCCAACCCTTGGAGAGTTGGCCTTGGTGGGCTTCACACCCAAGCCTGGTGCAACACGCTGCCTGGACATGGACACATTGGGTCAGTGCTGTAGGGGAATCAATGTTTAGACAGGTTATGGATGGTTATGGACCGTTTGTGAACTTGTTTTTGACATTTTTTTTTTCGACTGGTTCTTGTTTTTGGGTTCGAAACGGTTTAAGGTCCCCAGGATTTAGGCGGATCGACCTGCAATTATGGAAGTTCTTGATTTTCTGGTGCTCAAGAAGCATGGAAAAAGTTGGAAAAAGTGACGGTTACTCCCATGCTGCAACGCTGTGCCATGCCCAAACCAGTTGGTTCCCAGCCTCTGTCTTATCATCAGCCGCAGCCCGGGCTAAAGGATGCCATGGCTGCAAAACTTGAGCCACGCGTCTTCCAGGGGTGGCTGACACGGCAAGAAATCGACACTAAATCCAACAAAGCTGATGATCACCACAGTTGATGAATGCTTGGTGACTCTTTAGTTTACATCAGCATGTATCCCGGTCAATAGGGATGGTACTGGAGTCACCAACCATGAACTTACAGTAATTCCGGGACAATTTCTCCATCTGGCACACCAAGTCGCTTCTCCGGCAGAACTGTTTTGCTGCTCACCTGCCACAGTGGATGTCAGATCAATCCGGCAGCAACCCTTCAAGAGCATCAGAACCAGGATGTTCAGAAGATTTCAGAAGGTTTAACATTCGGGTCTTTTTCACCTCTGTTTCTAATCCCAAAAAGTCACCGTTTGGTGAGACATCAAATTAGAAACATTGATTGTTCACATCTAGCCCCTGTAAAAGATTGATTGTTCTATACTGTTCTCCTTATTTTTTGCAGCTTCCAACTGTTCGCCCAACGGCCTTGTAGACACAAAAAAAAAACATGAACCAACTGGCCTGCCGCACCCATCTCCGCCACACGTTGCGTCGCGTCGGCGACATGGCGACTCATTGCTGTCACATCAAGGCGGTCTTTGGGTGCTTTTTTGGAGAAATATCCTTCTGGGTAAATTATAATAATTCATCAACCTGAATTAAGGCCATTTGGGGATGATTTCCCTTATTAACCATGATTCCAGTGAGGTCGCAGTGAGGTCGTTATAATTTACCCAGATACTTGGTCACCCCCAAAATTATACCATGGAACCATCCAACAACTGGGAATTTCATGGGATGTCTATTATTCTGAACATGAATCGTACTGCATTGAGTGATGAAACTTTGAAAGGATCCGATTTGGCAACACCAAAAAATAATATAAAAATTGCCTGTGTCACCTTGGGCCAGTCTGAATTAGGTGATGGACTTGTTCTTTTCGCTCAAAGTTTGCTGGGAGTTGTGTGAGCCTCGGTGGATCTGGTCAGCCGGCGCTAGAAATCGCGATGTCTGCAGAAAACGTTGAAACAAGGGCACTCAACACACCCACAGAAAAAAAACGGATGGAGTTCTGATCTGGTGCCTGATCCATATGAAGAACTGGCCTAGTGGTGCCGCCTTTCTCTGATTAGATTACCCTCCGTGAAACACAAGTCCATATACAGCGGGACTCTCTATGACTCTCTAATAGCAATCCTGCAGTCATCTAACATACGAGTAGCAATCGAAAATTGACACGTTCAATCGGCTCACAGGTCCTATATAATTAAGAATGATGACGACAAAAGCAACCAGTTCACAAGTCCTAAAGGGTTCATGGTGGATTATCATGCAACCACGACCCGGCCCTCAATGATCCTTAAGAATTGGCAGATTGATATGTTTGCTTTTGAAAATTCTCAATCCAGCTGGAATCTGGAATCCATCTGCAAAGTCTCAGCTGCCGGAGTTCGAAGCGGGTGCCCGAATGGAAAGCACCGTGCATATCACTACACCACGTCCATGTCCAGTGCAAACTTGATCAGAATTATATATACCAACATTTGCGAGCCTCCAAATCCCCATCATATATTTGAAAAAAAGGAATTAGTATGGTATGATTTAGTAAGGATGCTAGTTAACCATGCCGCCTCCTTCCCAGAAAAATAAAAAGTGAACAGAGAATACCATCCACCACCCCATCTCTGTGCCCTAGAGGCGCCGCACTGCGAAGGGCTTCCTCAGCATCGAAGTTGCACCTGGTGCTTATCCCATGCCAAACATCCCCGTTGATATATCAAGATTATAAAGGATTCTCCACAACATGGGATATTCCATGTGCCAAGCTTCTCGACATTTTCAAATAGATGCTCTTGTATTCAAACATGACAACGGAAAATCACTGTAAATCACCCCATTTATAGATGATTTCCCGTTAAACTTGTTAAATCCTCCATTTCTAGAGGGGTTTGCCATTGAAACCTCCATTTAGTTCGAAGATTTTCAATGATTTTCACACCCTTCTTCCAGCCAGACAGCTTGGAAAAAAAACACATGGCAGGCCCACTTTGCAGGAGACTTTGTAGGAGATGCCTCGGGAGGGTTTGAGGATTCGTCTGCTTGTTGCGTGCCATGTCGCAACATGATTAGTTGGCAACCCCCGAAAAGACAGAAGCTGGTAAAATATGGTAAAATCCAACGAAAATTGGAGCCAAAATAGTGATAGATTGAACCAGTTCTATCTTTGGGGGGGTGACTTTACCAAAGTGCCTTGAAGTGAAGGATACTTCAGTGTGATGATTGGCAAGAATATGCCAGGATGTTTAAGAGAGTTTCTCTACTCATGACCTTTAAGCGGATGGGGCTCCAATCTCACGCCAGGGCATAATCGCAAACAGGATGTGGATAACAGGGGCCGCTGTATCAACGCTCTAAGGCCACGACCGTCTTCTTTGGTGTGGTGCTTGGCCGCTTATTCTCCTGTGACCCCCTTTTCTTTGGGGAGATGGGATGAGTCCAAACCGGCATCCGGCTCATGTTGGAACAAAATTAGGTGCAAAACGGGTGCAAATGACTAGTCCAGTCTAATCTCTTCTGCGCCTTGGGGGATATTCAACCGGCTACACTACGAGGGCTTTGACCACCACGCACATCATCATATCTTTGGAGCATCCATAATTGCATTGCAAGTGGGAAGGGTTCTAAATCCACAATCCAAAGCTCGCTTGTGATGGTCACATTTTGGCAATTTGAGTCTATAATAATATTATATATATAGTATACTAATGTATCTTATATATATATAAGTCATTGGGGACCACATCCCCCACAAGCAGGTGGCATTTTTGGTAACATCACAAATCATCACAAGATGGCGTTGGCATCTTGAGGCAGCATAAAACCAAGTCACACCTTTTGAATCGCATGGCTCTCCAATCGTGCAAGATACAAAGGGATGGAGCGGGCATAAATTGAATTTGAAAGGCGGGGGTGAGAAGAGAGAAGAGGAAGACAGGTGCGCAATCACAACTAGTTCCTAAATAGTGTTATTTCACAAGAAATTCCATATAATGTTTCTGTTTCTCAGTCTCCCCAGCCCCAAAAAGAAACTTGCCTGAATTTAATGCACCAAGTCAGGTGCAAGCTGTGCTGCTGTTCTTGAGACAGCTGTGCACTGTTCTAATGTGATCCCAGCTTTAAAGACCAACAAAACACATGGAATAATGAATCACAAGGGGGAATTCAAAATGTCAATACTGTTCCAAGCTACAACTGGCCCCATGGCAGCGGCATCACGTTCCCACTGCTGGGCTGCAAGGACTCCCCGAACACTCGGAATCTTCCTGGCGAAGCTGGTGCATGCTGGTGCAGCTTCAAGGCTTCCCTTCTTGTGCCCAGAATCTTATAAACAGAACTCAATATGTTTATTATGTTTTATTTCTCATGTTTGATCAGGTTTATATATATATATATATATCTGTGTGTGTTGTTTCCCGGTTTTATATTTCTTGATTGTTTGCTGTGCACCTGTTTGACCGGTTGAAGTTGGACATGTTAACTGTGAGGCCCAACCTTCAATTCTGGGTTATGCATGCCATTTTCTCCTCGGGTGATGTTGGTGATGACTTGGTAAGTCAGCATGAAATCCCCATTGGAGTAATCCCCATGTCATCGGGTTACCATTTATCCATTGACCCATTGACCCAATGGATCGCTCCTCGGGAATGCATGGCATTGTTCCCATTGTTGACATGGTTGTGTCAAGGCTGTCCGCCTGCCGCAAACAGCAGGAAAATGCTTGTTGACATGGTTGATGACGGAAAACCTATGGGAAAATTAGAAAAACAAGCTTAAATTTAAGAGACAAAACTTTCAATAAAAACACTGTTTCTCATAGATCTTCCAGGATTGTCCCTAAACCCAATGACTCCAAAAACTGACCATCTCTGTCCAGCTCAATGAGAACGGTGCACGGTACACTGGTACACCTCTTCGGATTCCGAAGTGCCATCCCAGCCTGTGCCAAACATGTCTCTTGACGCTGCTCCACCGACCTGCCAGCATGCACCGCGGATGCACATGGATGAAGCCGAAGCTGTTGATGAATATCCATGAATCGAGCAGGCAAATCCTCTGAACTAACATGAACTTATATATATATATACTGTATACTATAGGTAAATCATCTATATAGAAATTTGAAATGGGACAAATCTCGGCAAAGTCAACAGTTAAATAACCTACAAATGGTGATGGACGCTACGCCTCGGCTGGGCGCTGTGGGCACCACTGGCTTCTGGTAGCTCGTTGAGCGTCAGCTCCTGGTGACCCTTAAAATTAATAGCCTTGCATGGCCTTTGCTGGATTGTGTATGATAAAATCATTCAACATGTTTTGGTCACTAACCATGAAAATCATGAAATATAGAGCACATGATATAGTGCTGCTAAATGTTGAAAATTGTTGAAAGATCATATCAGTTTGAGATATTTTGAGACATACCCAATACAAGTAGCCACTTTGGAAGTGGCGAAACAGACCATCTTGGAAATACATTTGGCAGAAAAGAGGAACAAGGAGACATACAGAGAAGTTGGAAAAGGCAAAAAAAAAGAGGGATGGCAAGAAAAAGAAGGAGGCTTGCTGAAAGCGTTGAAGTAAGGGACAAGACAAGCTGACTGATAGGGAAGCAGGGCAGGCATTTGTCAAAGACAGCGGTCTGAGAATCAGCGAGACGGAGATGATGCAAGAAAGCACTGAAGAGGGAATGGGGCGGGTCCGCAGCCAAGGGGCTCGACTTGAAATTCATGACCTTGGCTATTAACGGGGCTTACCCCCAAAACCAAAAAATCAGAATTGGTACTCCCCAATATACAATGAACTGGGGCTAGCAAATCCTGCTATATTGACATCTTGAATCTCCCAGTCGTTTTTCCGTCGTCCTGCACCAGTTGCTTCAGGGCCATCACCGCCTCCTTCAGATGTGCTCGTTTCAGCTCCGCCGGTGCCTCCGGGGGCAGCCGCATCATCTGTAGCAGCGATGCGCCGGAGCCGGACACGGCGGCCGCGTGGCAACGTTCGCGACGTTGGAGCTCCTTAGTGGAGGACATGGTGAAAAATTGGGATGATTTAAGGGAAAATCAATAGGAAACGAAGCCTTTCCCGTCAAAATTTGGAAATTCTCTTAATTACATCCAATGACACCTGTAAAATTCAAACAATATCAGCATCAATACTTCGGTATATATTTCATATTCACACTATCATTTTTGTGAAGAACACATCTGCCATCCAAGAATACTGTGAGGAAATAAATCAGAAAACTATCACATCAAGAATACAATTAATCCTATTTGCTCTTTGACTAAAATAGTTTGCTTCTACTGAAGTGCTTGACATTGGCTGGCTATCTTCACCAACTACAATCTACAAAGAGAAATCCATACGAAACATTATGAAACAATCTACGGCCACTTCATGCAAACTCTTAATATGCGTTTTTTTGTGTCCCCGAAACCATCTATAGTATGAAATTCGATGGCAAAATAATCTGCTCAAAACATAACTGTAAAAAAAAGTCCATATGCGTGTGTCCACAAATGGCATGTCACATGCTATGATTGGCGCTTAGTTTTTTCAGACCAACCCATATTGCGACCCTCAGAAACATAGAAATAGATAGAATTAGTAAAAAATCTTACACATCCTTACACAAAAAATGATACATGTTTTTTCATTTTTTTGGTTGATGCCATTCATGAAACGATCCGATGCACTCAAAAATTCAAATTTGCAATTAAAAGCCAAACACCTGTCCCCCACCAAAAAAAAACTATATTTTAAAACAATCCCGAACAAAGGAAAAAAACAAAAACATGGAAAATTAAATTCTAGTATAAAAATATTGAACCTTTTTATGCTTGGTGGTTTTAAATGGTTTTCAGAATATCCATAAAATCCCGGGAAAAAAAAACAAATCTGCATTCCAGGCACCGCCTCCTGCATCTCCAAACTGAGGATCTCCTGTTGCCTTCGTGTCTCCGCCATCTCCAGTCGTGCCTCGTGCAGCTGTTGCGCCGCCCGGCGCTCAGCCAGGCGCTCAGACTGCTGGAGAGCCGCCACCTGGCGGAATCCCATGGAAATCCCATGGAAGAATGGTGGCCGTTTCATGATGTTTCATGGATTTCCCCTGGAAATCCATGAATCATGGGAACTTGGTGGAAAAACATGTAAAAATGGTGATCCAACTTGATCCAACCAGCTAATTGAATGGACAATCATCAAACTCACGGGTTGGTTTGTCATGTTTTATCTGAGCCATGTTCTAAATTCTAAATGTCTTACATCCTGGCACCAAATAAAGAAATGCTTACGCGTACGCCATTGCTTACGGCTTACGTGCGCACAGGTTTTGCTTACCCGCATATCTTGTCTTACGCGGAGCTTGCGCTGGCTTACGCGCACCACAGTTCTGCTTACGCCACAGCCTTACAAGGGGCCCCTTGCTTGACATGAACACAAGGGTTTAGAACGAGAACAAGTCGTTGGCCACGTGGTGTCTTTGCACACCTCAGCAAAATGTTGCCAGTTACTATCAGCGCCATGCCGCTCCATGGTGCTGGAATATTTATCAACAGCCCTAATAATCACCCAAATGTAAGTAAATAGGTTATCGCCGCTGATGGTGCTGGTTATAAATAAATATTATAGACCAACAATGGTGCTCCTATTTACCAACATCCCCAGCCCTAATAATCACCTAATAATCCCTAAATATACCATACTTACATGGAGCACATGGGATGGGCATAGACCAACAATGTTGGCATCAAAACATGGTGCTCCACCCGCACCTGGCGTTCTCGCTCTGCCAACTCTGCACGGAGCTGTTGCTCGGTTGCTGCGCAGCATGCGTCAGTCCTGTCGTTGGACACGGGCGTTTGGTAAAAGACTTGGCTTCAAAATTGGATTGAATTACAAGAATTATACCAGCAACATGTGTCAAAACATGTCAAAACTATGGATGATGTGATACTATGTGGTATAAATTACATTCTAACTTTGTTTCAAGTCAACCTTGCTGTCATTGTCAGCCTCTTCATCTTACTTCCACGACCCATCATCACCCATTCAAACCGCACAACCAACAGGAAAGGAGGTCGGAGAAGCGGTTTCGTCTCAAAAAAATTACCCCTTAGATTTCCTGCCATGTATCAGTCTCTCATAGTTTCTCCAATTTCCCCATTGAAACCGAAAATGCCATGGCCCCGATATCCCCACCACCCGAACTGCTGCACCTGTCGGTTCCGCGCCGATCCGACGGTGGGGAACACACCGCCAGGCGCCGGATCTGTTCTTCGCGGTCGTGCAGCAGCCCCGTGATCTTCCTTGGGAAAGCACCACATGAAAACTCTGAGGGAAAAGTTGGGGACTTCCCCCCAAAGCATTTGACTTATCAGAATCCAGACTGCACTAAATATGTTCAAGAGTAAACACTAACATATATAATTCTATATATTATAATTATAAAATATATAATATAATAGTAATATTAAATCCCATTAACCTGCCAAATTCCAAAAAAATCCACACATACTGGGCGGACGTCGTTTCTTACCCCAGGCACCCAGAAGTTACCCCATCCCCATGGCACACAGGGTTACCCCAGGCAAACCGGAAGTTACCCCAGGACCAAATCCTATTGGCACACTG
>Ga0126342_10016196_pt1 | contig 13019 bp, 10 predicted proteins | sample Cyp1metagenome_FD_92528 | JGI IMG/M metagenome (GOLD analysis project Ga0126342, IMG submission 92528) | Coral microbial communities from Lord Howe Island, Old Settlement Bay, Australia - Cyphastrea 1 metagenome | ecosystem: Host-associated > Invertebrates > Cnidaria > Coral ... | reverse complement strand
TGTCATGTCTGAACACGGGATGTCTTGCCATGACTGTGGCATCATGTCCATGTATGACATGACATGGAATTTGCATGAAAGACATGCCATGGGGGGCTTTTGGGCGGGCAGGTCTGGGGGGGGTTTTCAGCATCAAAAAAGTTGTGGCATCAATTTTAACAAATTCCTTCATTATACGTATATATATATATATAATATATATATATGACCGAGTTTATTGGATATAAATGAACTTTTCATGTTTTCTCCAAACAAATTGTTCTATATACGTATATATATATATATACATATGAATATGAATACATATATATATATATATATGAATAAATATGACCGACTTTATTGGATATAAACGAACTTTTCATATTTTCTCCAAACAAAATGGTGGTTTTGGTCTGAACTTGAACAAAAGAGCAGTCTTGACGTACCCCGTCTTCACTGCGAGCTCGTGGACAGGGAGTTCAGATGGGAAAAGGATGAGTTGTCAATGATTATCTTTTACACACACACAGAGACAAATATAGGATATACAATGATATACAATATACAGATATATACAGTACATATATACATATTATGTAATACACAGATCAGATCCAAAGTCTTCGATGCTGTAAATCAATATGTAAATCTTAAGCATCCCACCACGGCACCATGGTTTAGCTGGTGATAGACGGATAGACGTGCCAGGCACTGGCAGCTGTTGCCATCACTAGTTCTTTCTGGTTCAAATACGGCTGCCAAGGAGCTGGGATTTCAGCATCAAAATGGATGGTTTAAAGATGTTCAAAGTTTTTTTTTTCAGTTGTTTTATTTAGTTGATTTATGCATATTTTATCCCATGTTTGGATAGATTTGGATGACATCATGGATGGTTTGTTTCGACCAGGCTTGACCCATCCCCCCATCCTGCCCCATCCCGGAGGACCGCGATGGCTTCACTGCGGTGCACTGGGCCGCCATGGAAGATGAAGCCCTGACCATGTCCGCGACGCAGTTGCTGTTGTCAACCGTCTCCTCCTTCCAGGTATGTTTTGAATGTAAAATATAGATACAAACAGAAACATATATATATATATAAATAATGTAATGATATACTCATCTCATACTCTCATAGAGTTATAGTTATAGTTGTAGTTACAGTCATAGTTATAGTTAAGATACCAATACAGTACCAGGCCCAACCAAGTCATCCATGAGCTACATGGGGTACAAACCTACTCCAATGGGCCTATGATAAGGAAATGCTTGCTGGATTTGGGCCTTGATGCCAATGCGAAGGATTTCAAGGTGGGTCAGCCTTTGTGCATTTGCTGATTTGCACCCATTCACAGCCAGTGTCTCTTTCTTTCGCCAGGGCTGGACTCCGTTAATGCACGCATGTGCTCGCGGTGCCGATGTCGTCCTTGCCTGCTTCTCACAGATGGCGTCCAAAAATTGGGTATTCATATATCATATAATTATATAGATGTATAATTGATCTATATATAGCCTAATATAGCCCAACATCCCAGGGCTTGTTATCACACCAAAGCAGAACAACTTGGAGGCCCATCCCCTCCAGGAAGTGGTTCGAGTGCTCGTGGACTTCACGGCGGAGATTGATGCCCGCAACTGGGTACGCCGCATCAGTGGATCGAATCAAAGCGACTGAACAGCGAGGTTCAAAGAAACATCACCAGCTGTAAATTTTTAATGTCTGTGGGTAAAACATGGTAAAACAATGCCATAAACATCATAAACATCATAAACCATCCCCCACATCACCATCTTTATAGGTGGTATTAACCATTCCCAGTCATGGGTGGTTTATGGCATTGTTTTACTCACATTATCATATAGTTTATGTCTTTACACACATGCTAATCAACTTCTCTATAAGAGTGGTTCAACATGTTCAATACAGAGTGGTTTCCTTTGCCAGCTTGATTCTTTCTCCGGCAAAAACTCCATAAAAACGAGGCGTAGCTAACTTCTGGACAAAGCCCGAATCATATCAAGTCAATCTATCTATCTGTCCATCCATCCATCTATCCATCTGTCCATCCATCTATCCATCTATCCATCTGTCCATCCATCTCTCCATCTGATCATCTATGTATCTACCGATCGATCTATCCATCGATCCAATCTCTAATCTCTAAATCTAGTCTCTAAATCTATCTACCATTACCATGATAGTTATTCCCGGAATATTCCCCATTCATTTCCGGACAAAACCATCTAGTTCTGTGAGTTTGAACAGAATTGGCAGGATGGTGACACCGCTCTGCAGATCACACAGCGTCGACGTGACCCTGCAGATGTCGTCGCTGTCACCAAGGTACCGAGTAAAGCCTTGGCTTTCTTGGGGAATTATAGATTATTATAGATTATTATAGATTATTATAGAATATTATAGATTATTATAGATTGTTATAAATTATTATAATCTTATAGATTATTATAGATTATTATAGATTATTATTGGAAATTAATACTCATTAATAATCCATAATATTTGTTGATGATTAATGATAGATTCAACTTTCCACCTAGTTAGGAGAATGACGATCCCCTTGACTTCTATGAGTTCTTGAACTCTCCAAATTGGCTGAAGCCAGGACATTCTGCTGGATGGAATCATGAGCACGGACGAGCCAGCTGGATACCAAGAAACCCTGAGTCAGCCTGAGTCATGAAAACCGCAGACAGATTCAATGAAGTCATCCGGTTCTTCATATTTCTCCAAAAAATCGCGCCGCTTCTCAATGGGGATAGGATGTTAATAGCTATGGCTTTCTGGGACCATGTTGGGATATCCAGAAATCAGCTATAAACTGTCACTTTCGCTAAGTCGGCGATGGCATGAAATCATGACAGACAACAAAAACCTTGATTTTTCATGGGGAAAATCATGACGCACCACGGGATTTTTTGGGAGTCCATGAGGGTCCCCCAGATTGACACAAACCCAAATTGCAAAATTATCATGGCAATTTTCCATCGGGAATTCATGATGAATCCATCAGAATTTGGGTTCAATGACCACACAATCATCATTTTCCAAGACTATCATCTTCCCATGAACAGTTCCCATCATGAATCCCAAAAAAAGTGCAGATTTCTTGCATCAGAATTTGGGGCTCGGCCGAGGCCAAGGGCGGCGCCGTGAAAGCCCACGGTCACATGATGGTCTCCGTGCTGGAGGCAACCCATCCCCAGGGGCTACAGATTTTAAGATGGGAGTCACTCGGGAGTCACTCGGGAGTCACTTGGGAGGCAACGGATTTGTACCTTGAAGGCAAGACTGGCTTTGCTTGTAGCTCAGGCACATGTTGATGTGTTTTTTTGGTACAATGTGTGATTTTCACAAGACTCTGCCTCATGCCACGGGTGCAGATCTTCTACTTAGGTGAATGCGTATGTGAATCTTCAGCTCCGAACACAAGCAGGAGCAAGACCTCAGGCTGAAATGCGCTTCTTCGTTGGATGGATGACGTGGTGACATTCCAGGTTTTTTAAGCTGCCATTGCTGATTTGATTATGATGTGGTTGTTGGCTGCCCTCAATCAAGATATGCATGAACCTTGTGTACCACATGCAGCAGGAAAAAATGAAGTCTCCAACATTTGCATTTTGGCTCCCAAGTGATATTTGCTCTGCAAATGTCTCATTTTTGTGGGTTTGTAGCCTCACGAGGTGACTTTGCCACTTTGAACTGGGCTGTTGGCGATGATTCCTCCATTTTTGTGCCGCAGCACCGCAGGCTGCGTTCACTTCCTGTGTTTTGCAGAACTCATCGCCTGAGTGGCATGCGCCTGAGCTATCTTGGGCTCATTTGGGCTCTTTTTTTGGCTGGGAGTTGGACAGTTCGCAGATTTCGCAGACACCGCGGAGGCATGAAGTCTTTCGCTTTGACACCCAATCTTTGGATCCCAGTGCTTGCTTGGTTGCTTGGGTCGTGTGGGGGCCAAGATGCCAGGATGCTTGTTTTGAGCCGGAGACCGTTTGGGGGGGGATTGTATGGATTATGTCATATTTTGCAGGCTGATCCCAACTAGTAAGTAGAAATCCTTTTTCCATCCAAAAATGTTTGTGATGTGTTGATAGCACCAACTCAATATCCATGTGGATATGGAATATATGTAATATATGTATTCTTGAAGTTGGGAACCAACCCATCCAATATGGATTCATATCCATAGTATTCCATAATCAAGATCGATAGATTGAGATCACAATACGGAAGTTGGGAACCTATATCCATAAAGTCAGTACACACACAAAAATATACATTATATCATTCAGTGTCCATATATCAATAATATCAATATCCATCAATATCCATATATCGATTTCAATCCTTTTTTCTTTTTTTAAACACCACTCCAAATTTTGGCGAACGATCAGGTTGCAGCCCCAGGGGAGAACACCAAAGAGGTCATGGACGGAGCGGCTCTAGGTTTGGATGAGGCCGCAGCTGGGAATTTTCTTGGGATTTCATAGGGATTTTTATGCGATTTATTGGAGTTTAATGGTGATGGAATTCATGGGGGTTCAACTTGACAGCTGGACTTTGACAGGGATTTGATTTCTTGTATATATATATATATATGTAGTTATAATGGAAACACATTGGGAAATTGATGAGGCATTGATTTATGGGGGATTCCATCTCCTCAGGGTGACACAGAATGTTTGGTTGGCAGGGCCGGCAGGGTCATTCTTGATTGGATGGATGGCAAATGGATCATGTTTTTTCATGTGGAATAATGATGTAAAAAAAATGAAAAACTAGGATACAGTCATCAAGCTAAGCATGGAGGCATGGCATGGCTTGACCAGACAACCGCAAATTGCTGTGGAAGGAAGAACTGCAGAACCTCTCCCACATGGAAGCGGTCACTGGAAAGTGCGGTCCTTGGTTGGAAAGGTGTGAACATGGTGTGAACAAATGACTAACAAGCACTGAACTCGCCCTTTGTGAGCTGCATTCAGTGCCTGAAATCTGACAAAAATCTAAGGACCTTACATCAAGTGAAACCCCAATTCACATCTGCTTTACAGGACCTTTCCGCTGCCATGTCTTTCGGCCGAAGCAGTCTGATGGATGGATTTGATCAGTCTCCACAATCGGCTGCAGGAATCTTTTCAGAGACTCATGAAGCGAGCGGATCGTGAAGAAGACTCAGAGGTCGGCTTTCTTAATATTTCCATAATTTTCCCATTTATTTCCTCAGAACTGTCTTGGTTACCAATAGTGATGTTGTAAATCCTCAGGGTTTTTCGATGGATCGCAGGTATTGAGACTGCGAAAGTTGGCCATGGCTCAACTGACGGGGACAGAGCAGGATGGCTCAGTCGGGGATCAAAACCCATTTGGGTGGCCAGATCAAAAGCCAGTCATTGGAAACCAGCTGGGGGGATGAAGGTCCAGTGGATCCATATGGATCCATTGAATCAAACAGGACCAGGAGCAGTGGGTTTTGAATGGTTTTGAGGGTTTTGACATGTTTTGACCCCTGATTTTGGATTTGGATGAGGCCTACAGAAGATTTAAAGCTGTCCACCACTCAAGTGAAGGCCGCCTGGGAGTCCATTGGGCTGATTTGGGCAGATCTGGGCAGCTGAGGCTTTTCAAGTGCCAAGGCGTCACAACTGAATTCCCTGGTTCATTTGATGGTTTCTTAACTTAAGAAAGTTCTTCAAATGGGTGACCCCCAAATCATCAAGAAACCATAAGAAACCTCGGGAAACATCCACTGACGAGGGTGAAGATGGACTGGCGCTGACGGAGAGAAGATGGAACGAAGTCTCCAACCTCCGAGAGGTCCTGCAGCAGATTTTGAGAGATGAAGAGTAGGAGCTGCAGGAGTTTTCCAGAGATTTAAGAGCTATCAAAAGTATAAGCTATTACCTTTTTTGAGACACTCGTCTCCTCACCTTGTCTCGTGTCCAAGTTGGATCAAGTTGGCAGGTTCTAGCTCGCAGTGGCTGTGATGTGACGCTGCCTCAGTATCTTTGAAGCGTTTTTTTTTTGCTCAGCTGATGCAGCTGCAGGCCAGAGCCGCTGGTCCCTCGCACGCACCTCCCGTTCCCTGGCGGTTTTAAGACACAAGACATCACGCAGCACGGAAAGAAGCATGGTGTGTTTAGGTTCCGGAAAAAAAACAAAAAAAACATTTGGCAGTGAAGAAACATGGAGACACTGCAGTTTGAAGGAGCCCTAGTTTTTGGCGACACCATCCGCATCCGCACTAAAGCTATGCGTCGAATCCAAGTAACGAAGATACCCGGCTGGCGGAGCCTGCCAGGCTAGGGTGTGTTGTGGTGCGCTACCGACACCTTCGACAAGCTGTTTGGGGCAGTGAGCCCGTGACTGCAGCGCCGACCTGTTGGAAACATGTCCGGAGCGATTGGGTATCCATAGGGACCCTATGACAGGTTCAGCCAGTTGGAGCTACGATTTGAGTTTACCACATGACACTGTGGTTATTGCTGGCTAATGTTGGTTATGATATATGTTATGATTATATTCCATCAAATCTATTCAAATCTCAAAAAAATATCCCATCGATAGAGCAGATTGTTGTCATGAGAGTCGTCCATTCTGCCCACTTCTCTCTTTTTTCGACGCGTCAGGTGGTTCGCACCTTGCGACTCAGTTGTCGTCCGGAGCTCTGGCAACATGACAAAGACAGCACGAGCGCAGTGGTCATGGTCATCCCCCCCTTTGACATAACAGAGGTTAGTAAGGATGCGACTATTATGACTCAGCATGTTTTTATGGAGAGAGGGCAGTCCAAAACGATAGTTGATAATTTTTTTCCGTACAAAATGGCCATAACTGGGGGATACTGGGGATATACATGGATATACCCCATTTCCAGACAAACTCGCATGACCTCATGACCATTCATGACCTGGGTTTTTGACCTTTGACCTGCTGTGCACATGGGAACTGAGGTGGAAGCCTCCGTGTTCAGATCGATTTCCGTCCCAAATTTTTTGAATGCAAGGAGGAGGCAGGGGCGGCCAGGGCTAAAGACTCACCTGTTTGAAGTGTGCAGATTGTGCAGATTGTGCTGCGCAGGAAAGGGCCAAGATGCTCTCACCAGAAGAAGAGGACGAGGCAGCGGCCCCCGTTGCGCCAGTTGTGACTTCCTTTTGGTGTTTTGATCAGATCAGACGCTCTTTCTCTGTTGCCAGTTGTACCGGGTCACAGCCGGAACCGAAGAGGCCGGTGACAAAGAGTGTGCCTTATGACTGAAGTGCTCCAAAATTTGAGATTTGCGTCGTTTATGTCGGTTGGTTGGGCAGGATGAGAAAAGAGAGGCTTTGATGTTTCAGGTGCCTGACGTGGTGTGACTGAACACATATTGATACGCGTTTTGCAAACAGATACTGTACAACTTTCTAATTGTAGGATAGTTTGTGCTTCAACAACCCCTTTTACGCGCTTAAGAGATCTTAAGATTTGCAAACAAACAATACAACAAAGAGATACTACGAGGAAACGTCGCAGAGCGTTTCACGGGCCTCAACAGCCTCAGCAGAAAGCCCTCGGTTTCCAGTCCCATCTTCCAGTTGAATCCAGTTGGCGGCCCAAATTCAGGAGCAGCTCGAAAAGAAGAGAGCTGATGCCGAAAGGCTCAGTATTGACATCATGGGAAAGATGAAGGCAGAATAGCGAGTGGCTGCATGCTGTGGTATGCTGTTGTGGAAGTGATACAATAAACAATGAAATGAGTGACATACAGACATTAGATCTAAACTAAACATGAGGTATTATTATGTACTATTAATATCCTTTGATTTATGGCCAGTTGAAAATTTCAGTTTCATGGGAACAAAATGATGAACCAGTTGATGTTGATTTTTCCAGGTCATCAGGTCGCCACATCAACTGATGAAAATTGTCGGAGGCCAGGCAACAGATCCTCAGTGCAGATGAAGCACTGGAACGGGCCAAGAGGACCTGAGTTTAGCAACAGATCAGTGGTGATTCATGGTGATTCATGGTGAATAATGCTGGTCAATGGTGGTGAATGGTGGTCAATGATGGTGATTTTGCTGATGGTTCATGGTTAGCGATGGATATACTGGTGATAACTGGTGATAGAAAAATGGTGATGAATGGAATTAGCATCTGCGAATGAAACTTGGCTAGCCGGGAAATGGGACATCCCCGGAATGAATGACGGTTTTAATGGAAGAATCATCTATTACTAGGGGTATTTGTAGACCAATGGTTACGTAGTGGTTCTGTAAACCCAAGTTATGCAATACCAACAAAAGATGAAGAATGAAAGTCAAGATTGCAATTGAACATTCTTATGTACTATATTTAAATGATCCACAAGGAGTATGAAAAACTTAGGCTTTGCATTAGCTCACCTGGTATTTCAGGCTCCTGGTGTCTGAAACTTTGCAGGATTCGGCACATGAGAGATCCTGAGGCGTGAGCCACAGAAATCTGTGAACCAATCCATGCTGTGGATTTGCTGAAGATTGGTTCCAGGAACATCATGGAACATCTACAGGAAACATCGATGGTACCCTCTGGTAAATTAACATAGCTATTGAAAATCGCCATTTATAGTTGATTTACCCATTAATAGCATGGTGGATCTTTCCATAGTTATGTGGCTGTTTACCAAGCCAAACCTCCATCCCTCCATCCAGTGATCCATCCGAGGTGCTGCTCAAAAGGTTCCAACAGGTGACCCATTGGGCAGGTGCTGTGTGCCACTCAGGGCGAGTCACAAACACGAACGGGACAACTGGGACAAGACGAACAACTGGGCTTGGAAAATCTGGGTGATGCCCCACATTTCATGAAATTTCTTGGAAACTATGGAAACATTAGTGGAAACTATGATTTGATGAAACTTTAGTGGAAACTATGATTTCATGTTTTTTTAAATGGACACTATGATTTGATGATTTGATGATTCACCTATAATTTCCTATAATATAGGGCCAGGGGCCAGGGGCACCCTATTTTCGGACAAACACAAACTCGAGCCTGATGGCAACCAAACGGGCTTGAGGTGCTCAAGATTCGAGAAGAGTTTCGTTGCAGCCTCAGATTTGAAATGTACAATGATTGGGTTGCACACATTTAATACTTCTTTGCGATCGTAGGCTTTTGGTCGGATCTTTGATGATGTGCAGGCAATGCTGAAGTTGAGCGTGCTCAACAGGCAGCACGACAGGCGGAATTACTGGCAAGTGAAGCCAAAAAAGGTGAGATTGAAGAAAAGCACAAAACCAGCGAACTCCCTGCATGCTTTGTCACTGGAAGGCATACTTATGGCTTTTGGATGCTTTTGGGATGCTTGTCGCAAAGCAGCTCTCTTTCGGCCAGGTGGGACTTTCATCAAAGCTCAAGACTTATGTGCGGACCAGGTACAAGGCCTTGGTTGGACCAAAGCAGAAAGTCTGACGTCCCCGAGCCTTGGACAAACCCATCGGCACCGTTTCTTGGGCGACGCGGCGGGGTCGGCCGGGAAAACATTGGGGGTTGGCCGGTCACGATTTGCAGCCCAAAATAGGAATAGCTGGATGGATATAAAAGGCATATATGATGTTATATGATTTTATATGTATATGATTGTATATGATTGTATATGATTGTATATGTCAATGTCCAAAACTGATGAACTATAAAATTTAAGATCATTGGATTTTCTCTAAGTCAGACTTTTTGGAGGGAAACTCCCAGGTGATTTCCCCGATCCATCGGTCGCCCAGGTTGACCCCCAGGAGCTGATGAAGGCCAAGGCTGTGCCCGGTGCAACTTGGATCCTACGGAGTCGATGGGATGAGATACCTGGAAATGGAGGATTGTTTTCAGGGATTTTTCTGGGTCATGATCTAGAACTATCGATAATCCCAACTTGATAGGTATTATCTGGGTCATGATGAATTTCCCAACTATCTTGGGGTTATTCTATATCATATAATATCTATAATCAAGACGTAAAAAAAGGGGGTTTGTCGGACAATGGGCGATGGGATGGGTCAAAACCAGAATCAGCAGCCATGTTGCAGTGCAGGATGCTGAGCTTAGGTACCGATGCCCAAAAAAGTTCCACCACCGACCATTCCAAGACTGAAGGCTAGGGAACCTCAACAGCCACGGGCTTCTCATATTTTTCGTTGAAACGGCCACAATATGGGGGATGGATGGGGATGGGATATCATTCATGCCATTTTGGACCATCCCAACTATCGGATGTTTTCAGGCCGAGCGTTGGGTGGAGGAATTCCTGGAAGGATCTCGAATGATTTGAATGGAACGAATTTGCTCGTCCCGAATTTGTCACCTTCAATTGGTGGCATTTGCAAGATGCATGACGTCGCGTCCCGACGCGGGGCCGTGCATGTGCTCTTCCATTCACAGCACCAAACAGAGGTTCTGGATGATTTCTGGATGTACAGAAGCTGCAGCTGCATGACTCTACCTGGAGCCATTTTCAAAGTGCCCTGCATGCACTGCCAATATGCCGAAGTGTATGGCATGAACATCCTGGTTGCATGTCTCGAGAAACTGAGCGTTGCTGTGGCATTTCTTCATGAGATCGACATCCAAGAGTTGGGATACAGTTGGGATTGATTGGATTGTTGGAGGCTGACCTTTTCTGCAGCAATTTTGAGTCAAGGTTTATCAGATTCACATCAGACCGAAGACTATTCCCCCTGTGGTGCAAGTCCAAGACCCGGCTAGAGTCCTGGGAACATGGCTCACAATGATAACAGAACAGAAAGGATCTGAAAACACCTCAAACTCTGCGTTTTTGTACTGAACATGGAATTGTTGGTGTCAACTAGAAATACCATGGAAGGTTTTTTTGTTACTTCAAATCTATTGCAACGCAAATACCTTCAACATCCTTCAACATCCTTCAGCCTTCAACTACCATGGGTAAATTTACTAAAGCCTTGTTCTCCAGCTATGGAAAAGGCCAAAGAAGCGAATTGACGCTGCTGAAATGCTGAGAATTCGGAGCCAGGATGGGAACCTCTTTGTTTTTTTTGGGGGGGTGGGGGCGCTGGATTCTTGGTCATGAATCTTGCAGGATCATCAAAGCCGGCAGCATGGCCTTGACCTTGGATTTTGCTTTGACTCTGTGTTGGTGCATTGTTCATCCAGCATGATATCCCTAGAAAAAGTCCCATTATAAATCCATATGGTTGATGGTTAAACCAATGTTAAATCATGTTCAATCCCCATTGGTTTTGGATAGATCCGATATTTTCAGGCCTTGGTCTCCAACTCCAGGGACGAGGTGGGAGTTGTGGTGATGGTTTTGATAGACTCGGTGCGCCCGGTGTGCCTGGCGCAAGGCAAGTATCTTGGCTGAAGCCTTCAGCTTTGTTGCAGAGCATCGCTTCTACTTGCGCAAGGAGCGCACGGAGCACTCGAGTTCTGGAGAGTTTCATTTGGCTATGGATCAATACCTATGAAAATACCATTTTTAGGGGGATGAACATCCATAAATCCCAGCTATTTTGATGTGAGCAAAAAAGGGGTACTATTGGTTTTGACACACGGCCATTTGTATTGCTCATTGTGCTATTCCATGTGATTCCAACAGATTAGTTCTCCACTCCATTGAAAAGACAATTTGTTCCAATTGACTTTCGCTAGTGTGCCTTTCTTCTCTTTCAGGGGATGAAACCAACCTTGAAACCAGTTGGGCTTCATGTGGAGGCGGTGGATCATGGGGACTTCTACAAAGCGATTCGTCATTCTCTTTCACTCGCCAATGAGCTACTTGGGCGAACGACATTGAAAGACGACTAGGTGGTTGTTTCATTTGAGATAATGTATGGCAATGTGGCGATAATTATGGGTAAGTCAAAGCTTAAGCTTTTTGGACTCGAGATTTTAGTCAGTTTTGAAATTTCGACTCATGCCCATCCGGACAGTGTGGCACATTGTTTTTGATCCCTCTGTGGGAATTCTACCACTGACTCCTGAGGTTGCGCTCGTCACAACTTGGTCCACAGAGCTACTACAAATTGCAGATCGCTGAGTTCATCTAGACTCGTTGATGATCTACATCTGAACTCACCGAGGACCTCAATCAAACCACTCATGGTTACATCTGAAAGATTAATTATGGACCAGTTAAGGAAAATCGCGTGTTTGTATGTGTCTGTGGTTTTTAAGAATGTCGCCAATGTCGCCAATGTCGCCCAAGCCTGCGAGGTATTCCATGGTTTTCGTAGAATTGCAATACCTGGGAGCGTACCTGGTGGAAACAGAGAGGCATGGCTTCTCTTTGGACGAGGCCGCGTCGTTTGAGCTTCGCTCGTTGCGACCTTCCACTGCCGGGGATGGGGATGGTGAGGTCTTTGAAATCGTCCAATACGAGGGCAACTGCCTGCCACGTCTCTACTTGCTGGTTACAGTGGGGATGGTGTCGGACGCTCATGGGATGGCATGAAAGCGATGTTCGTGCAGGGAGTTTTGTGGTTTGGACGCCGTTGAAAGAGTCATTATCTCGGTCGGAATATTCTTACGTATATATACGTATATATAGATACGTATAGTAGATCGATCATGATCTATTCATTTTGGGGACTAATATAGACAAAACCTCGCGTCGGAAACTATGCATCAGAAACTAAAACCCGTGCGTCAGAAACTAAATAATACCCGTGCGTCAGAAACTAAAACCAGAGTGTCCGAAACTAAAAACCCGCGCGTCAGAAACTAAACCTGCGCGTCAGAAACTAAACCCCGCGCATCAGAAACTAAAACCTGCGAATCAGAAACTAAACCCTGTGCATCAGAAACTAAACTCTGCGCTTCAGAAACTAAAATCTGCGCAGCAGAAACAAAGACTTCACAAGAGATCAAATCCGCCACCCCCTCTGACAACTATGTTCAATGTGCTATGACCTTCAATTTATCTTCATAACGGATCAAATCCGCCACCCGCTCTGACCACTATGTTCAATGTGCTATTACCTTCAATTTATCTTCATAACGGATCAAATCCGCCACCCCCTCTGACAACTAT
>Ga0126342_10016195_pt1 | contig 13019 bp, 11 predicted proteins | sample Cyp1metagenome_FD_92528 | JGI IMG/M metagenome (GOLD analysis project Ga0126342, IMG submission 92528) | Coral microbial communities from Lord Howe Island, Old Settlement Bay, Australia - Cyphastrea 1 metagenome | ecosystem: Host-associated > Invertebrates > Cnidaria > Coral ... | reverse complement strand
CTTAAAAAACCTTAAATATCCTTTAAAATTTAAAAACATTAAAGATCCTTAAAAATCTTCCGAATTCCTTCAAATTCCGTCAAATTCCTTTAAATTCCTTAAAAATCCTCTAAGGTTCCTTAAGATTCCTTAAAACTCTCTAAATTCCTTAAATTTCCTTATAATTCCTTTAAAATTCCTTAATATTCCTTATAATTCCTTTAAAATTCCTTAATATTCCTTATAATTCCTTTAAAATTCCTTAGTATTCCTTAAAATTCGCTGATCTAAAATGACATGCCAATAACATCGATATAAAAAGATCCTGGAAAAACACTGGTTCAAGTCTGCAATAAAATGCTCCAAGCAAACATTTGTTTGCAATAAAATGAGAATGGAAATTTAACATGTTAAAAATCATCAGGATTTACCTTTACAATAAAATGCTTAGCCCAACCCCCCAACAATACTATAAAATGACTAGCCTGACATCAATTTTAAAATTCCAATACATTAAGAATTTCGTTTAAACTATGCACAGGTTCACCAGTTCTAGAGTGGAAATTGCCACGGGGATGTTGATATAACTTCCGGTAAACGTTTACATAGACATAAGAAAAACCTGCCGTATGTCTGCCGGACCACACCAGCCCGAAGGCAATCCCAGGCAGCGAGATTTGTCCCCGTCATCGCCAGGAAGCCTAGGGAAAACGTACGTGCGGCCGTAAATCAAAAATAACCCATATACCCCGAAAAAAAATATCCAGTAATATCCATCAATATCCCATATGTATAAATATATATATATTATAATAATGGGATATCAATGGGATATTAATGGATATGACTGGATATTAATGGGACTATTAATGGGACTATTAATGGGATATATATATATATATAATTGTAATGATCCTGATAGAAAATCATATGTTCAATCATATTCCCTATTGTTGCAAGTTTTTTGAAAGAGGCATATTCTATCTACCCCAGGATGACCATACAAGTAAATGAGGGACACTTTGCTATATTATCAAGTAAGACTATGGATATTGCGGGGGAACGAAGTGGCATATAGCAATATTGATAAATTATATCAACCGAAGGAAACACCAATGCCACTTATTAAAACTAATTTTAAATCAGTCTTCTGGGGATTTCAAACCGTATGAATCAGTAAGACTATGGAACACGGACATTACAGAGAGTATGGATATATTTCTGGGTGATAGAACCAGCAAGGACATATCGAGCATCTTCGCGGGAATGGAATGAATATCAAGCAATACAATGGCTGGGTGCTATCATCAGTCAAGAATCGGGAGGTACGACCAAGATTTACCAACAATGATTGGGTCAAGAGCGCGCTGACAGGGGAATAACATCATTGAAACACATTGAAACCACATTTTCAACCACCTCGCCATCATCCGTTGTGTTTTTTGATCTTGATTTTAGATCGCGATTTTTACCCATCCAACTATAGATAAAAATACACCACAAACCATGCAAAAAATCATGCTTATATAGATATATACTTAGGATTACTTAGGTATCCACCACAAGTTAGGTTCTGTCACGCCTTGTTATAGAACTAAATCCAATAGATGTAATCCCTGTATAGTATATTCCCAAAAAGTTTGATGTTCCATTGGGGAAAAAAAAGAAAAGCAGCGACTAAACAAACCCATGGTTACCAGTTGTTATGAATGGTAAGTGTATATATATATATCCCATGATATTCCCATGTTGTTGATGATATTCCTATCAAATCACCATTATATCACCATTATAAACGATATTTGTTGATTATATTCCCATTAAGATATCCCAGTCATATCCCATTTAATGGGAATATCATGATTTAATGGGAATATCCCAGTAAGTTGAACTATATATATATAATCATGATATTCCCAGTTATCATTAAATCAATTCCCACAACTTAAATTTCCATCAATATCCCAGTAAGTAATATCATTATTATATCACCATCAAAGCACCATTTTTCATATCCCAGTTATAAACCAATTGCCACAACTTGCAGCATCGGCGTGGAGGGCCGAGGGGCGTCCTACGTTGCTGCCGGCCTTCAGATGGCTCAGCAAATGGGTGGCGCCTACCTGGGATGGGATTAGATGTTCACGAAAAAAATATTGTACCCTCTGGTTATGACTAACATAGCCATGGTATAGATGGCCCATAGATATAGATGGTTTACCTATTACAAATGGTGATTTTCCATGGCTATGTTAAATAACCAGATGGTAATTATAGATGTTTATAGATCACATATATATATATATATACACCTATATATGATTATATATACGTATATATAATATCATCTTGGATATAGATGATATCTGGCAAGATATCTAATTATGTTAACATCAATCATTTGAAATACTTATTACGGTCTTCTGAAGGTTACTTGGACGGTTTCAGATAGGTTTTTTGTCGAGGTTATCCATTGCAATCATATTTTTCTTATTCGATTGCCTTTTGGGTAGTATACATCCCATGTTTTTGAACACACCCAAATCGCATATATAGTTTTAGTATGTTTTAGTTACTTGTAAGCACGTGTTCATGACCTTTGTCGATCTCCATAATTGATGAGTTAGTTTGTTGTCCATTAGGAGACAAACAATATTGCCATTAATCATATTATCATTATCTCCCATGATATCCCACGATATATCATGATATCCCAGATACATGGTTGGTCAAGTCAGTTTGACGGAATTTCCATCAATATGCATTGTTGGTTTTAGATGGTTTTAGATTCACATGGCTGGTCATAGGTTATATAACATATATATATATATATACATATATTCATATATATATATATTCATATATATATATATTCATATATATATATTTATACAGCTAACATTGATTATATACTACCCCATGATATCCATAAATACTTGACCCTTCAGTATATCCATAAATGTCCTACTATCCCATGTTATCAGTAGTTATATACATATATCATAGTCAACCCTGGATGAGTAAACCGTTGTGTATTAATCATAAGGGTACCCTCCAAATAGTGATATGATACTTGATTATTGACTTGGTACCCGCCAATTAAAGAGCATAGGGGTTTAACAATCCAGGGTTGACATTATCCCAAAATATTGCAACTAATGAGGTAAACCTGATCATAAATGCAATCATAAACCATTGCAAATTTAGGGTTGCTATATTACTATTGAGTATATCAGTATATCCAATAGTTGCCTATATATTTTTTTGTATTCATCTATATTCAGTATTGTCTAAAGTTACTACTGACATCTATTGACTATATTAGTATATCATAGTATATCATAGCATATCCCTATTTAAAATTTAAGGGAAAATATTTTTTCTCCATGAAATACCATAGTCCAGCGCAAAAAAGCTGCATCTGGAAAGAGTCCAATGGCCATCTCCGGCATCGCCTCAAGGCTGGTTTTTTCATGAGATTTGTCAACCGGCTGGGGGGATTACCCGGCCTGGTAATTTAACCCTGGTTTAATGGAGGTTTAATGGGATATAATGGGATTTAATGGGATTTAATGAAATTTAACGATATACCCTCTGGTAAACTAACATAGCTATTGAAAATGACCATAGAAATAGTGGATTTCCCCATTGATAGCATGGTGGATCTTTCCAATGCTTTTTGATGCTTTTCTGGTTGGTTGGAATACCCATATTTTGATCAATGGGATATGGTTATATATATATAGTAGAATGCAAACAATGGGATATGACCAACAATTTCTGGTTGGTGGTTGAACCCTACCCCCCCTGGAAAATATGACTTCGTCATGTTTTTACAGGTGCTATGTTTACCATTCCCAGTCATGGGTTGTGTATTTTTATTTTTTACCCACATTAATAGTGATCAATAGTGATACTACCCATATTTTGATCTTTTGATCGATGGTTGGATTACCCATAAACATGTGATACTGGTTGGTGTTTGAGCCCTACCCCTCTGAAAAATATGACTTCGTCAGTTGGGATGATGACATTCCCAACTGAATGGAAAGTCATAAAAGTCATGTTCTAAACCACCAAGCAGTTTTTGTCTATCTTTGAAGTAAGCATGTAGCAACATCTACCAACACCTGGTGGTTCAGAAATGGTGTGTTTCTCAATTCTGGATCCACAATCTGTCGCAGATGTCCGGACTCAGACCTGAGGAGCCCATCTTCAACCTATCCACTTTAGTTGGGTGTACCAAATGGATTTGTCTCAAAATTGGGTATACCGGAATCATCCGGAATCCCCAGAAAATTCTGATGTCGTTTTTTTTGTCAATGGGAAAATGGGATGGGAACATTTAAATGTTCTCAACCGTGATTCGTTTGGGTTTTCCATGGCTTTTCCATGGGTTTTCCCCTAATTTTTTCCACCCCAAATGGGAAAAAAACGCCGCGCGGCGAAGCGGGTCTTCTCCGTGACGATGCGAAAAGGGCCATGGGTGGAAAGGCCGACGCCACCGCCCATGGTGATGCCATCCAGAAGACTCACCTGACAACAGCCTGGTGCGGCTGGGGATATCTGGGGATGAGTTGGATGACTTGGAATAGCTTGGAACCACCAACCAGATATAGTTAGATTATCCCATTCAATAGATGATTATCCCATTATTATCCCATGATTATCCCATTAACAAACCATTTCAATCAGTGATGTAATCAATGGGAATGACTCGGGATCCAACAGATGGAGGTACGTAAACGTACCATATGTTTGGCTATATGAATTGCTGGGATATTCCCTAAAATTAAGGCCTGAAAAATAGGCCTTATATATGGTAGGTACCTCCAATGAATCGGTTCCTGACATGGCCATTGGTAACTGGAAACTGTGCCTTTTTGAGGAGCCTGCAACTTTCGAGTGTTGTGGGTCAAACTGACGGTCAAACTGAAAGTTTGTTTAAAGATCAGCTGAACAAATGTTGCGCAAGTTTTGTTTGGAACTATCCAATTTTGGATCATGAGCTGGAGTACCGAATGACTTGCCTCACATACCGTGGATTCAAATTCACCTTCTCCCCTCGTGACCCTCGTGTCACCCGCTCCACCCGTTCGCTCGAAGAGCGTGGCCAATCTGAACATCACACCATACTCCTCAAAGAAAAAATCTGCTGGAAGTGAACCTCCACGGAGTCCCTCCTGGTGATTTCTTTACCGCATGACTTGCAGATATCGTGCTCGGTGGAGGGTTCATTCCATGATCCCCCTGAATGAAGCGCGTTTCAATAAATCATCCAGCATCTTCAGAAATCCAATGCACTGTACATCCATCATCCCAAACCAACAGCCCGTCTCACAACAGTAGGGTATTTTCCCCAACCCCATGATCTTGAAAATGATCTCCATAAGTAGTCTTCCATGTTCATATATTTCGGGATACATCATGATACATATCACAATTTCGCCAAGTCCCGAACCTAACCCTCAAAATCGACATCCCAAGTTCAACCAGGCCCGATGTCCTCTCGGATCATCTGAACATCACCACCGGCACAAAAGGATTTGCCGCCAGATCCGGCCATGATCAAACAACCCACCTGCCACCGCATCCGAATTCATCCGAATCGCCAAATGTCCCATGGATTTGTTGAAAAACTGGAGATATGTTCGACAGATACAAGGTTACTTTGTTTCAGGTATCCAAGATCCCCAGGTATCTGCGACAGTTGTTTCATTGTTTCCCTTGTTTCATCGACGAGGATTGGTGATTTGACCATCAAACGTGGGGGGGGGTGCAAAAGAAATGGAGGGCGTCTTGCGAATAAAACGTAAGACATCCTGAGACACTAATCCAATGATTGCTGCAGGGGACAAGCTACATGAAAGCAGGCAACGGAACTTGAATTTCACAGCTGTTCATCTGGGTTTCTTAAAATCGGAGTCACCAAAGTCACTGACTTTCTGATGATTTTCCATTCTTTTCCATGACTTTGAACCTTGGGTGACGATTTTTCGAAGGGCCCCGAAAAACACCATCCACACCTTCCCAGTTTTCTCGTCCACTTGGTCCAAGGCCCTATGTAGGCAGCGGATCCTGGCTGGAACGATGTCGGCGATGGGGTTTTCATCAAGGTGAATCCTCAGTTTCCCTCGGTGATTCCATGGTGGATGGCAGGATGGGATACAATAAACGTCCACCGTGAAACGTGAGGTTTTCCAGACTTCAATTTGACTGAACTTTACTGAAATTGTTGGGATTGTGTGCACCTGGATGATTTGCCTGGATGAGATCCCGGAGTTGTTTTTCATTGTTCTTCCCTCCACCCTAAAAAGAGATGAAAGGAGCGAAACATAGAGCAATGTGCCCTGCTTCTAGTTCCAACACCTGGTAAACCAGAACCCCATGTACAGCTGGCAGTGGCCCATCGGAAGCAAGAATATGAAAAGCCATCTCCCACGTCTAAGACCATAGGCGTCTCCAAAGACGTTCTGTTGCACATCGGCGGTACATGATATGGGTCCAAAATGTGATACCTGTGGAATCCTGGAATACGACCAGGGCACATGTCCAGATTCAAGGCGTTGAGTTTTGCAGGTCGATTCAAGGTGATCTCACATGCTCCGGCATCTGGGGAAAAGCGAGTCCTCAGTCAACCGTCAGTTCTCAGAGTCTCATTGCTGGGAAGTCAGGCAAACCTGAGATTCTCAAGCGACTGGGAAGTGCATCAATGTGCCTGAGAGATCCGGAGATTAGAAGATTAGAACCACAAAATTTCACGGGAATAGAGCAAGTCATGTGGACATAGACTTCTGGCACAAAAATGACTTGGATTTGCCTGCCAACCCAAAGGAGGGTTAGGTCGATATCGGGATTAGTTGGGAGGTTGGCACATGTTGGCACGTAGAAAACAGGGATGTTCATGGATGTTCCGCATGTTCATGCACCATCCTTAGGGATAGAGCTCTCCAAATTCCAGACTTATTAGAGACAGTCAGTGGCTCCAAAGTCATAGGGTTTCCTAAGTCATAGGGCTACCCCCAGTTCTCATCCATTTATAGATGGATTTTCCCTGAAAAAAACCATCCAAACCCTCAACTCCTGGTCAAACTCGGCCCAGTGTCGAAGTCTCTTTCGGCATGGCGGCAACGTGAGCGATCACCCGTGGAAAATCAGCGTGTTAAAGATGGAAAGACTGCAGCAAAGTCTGAACTTCATGCATCTGATGCTCACGCTTTTCTCACAAACAATGGCTACTAAAGAAAAAAGATGAAAAAAACATGTCTTCCTCAAAATAGCTTTTTGACCAGTCTTTATCGGTCAAAATTGTCAGAGTTTTTTTACATGCTGATCTGTGGACAGATCTGTGGACAGCCGCGGCATTGTCTGAAGAGGGTACACCCAAGGTCTAGCGAAGGATCGAAACCTGGGATAAATCCGTATCTGTGGGAATATGTTGATGTCACAAAGAAATTGAGATAAAATTGTGGTATGTTCCCTATCCTTTGGGCAAATAAGAACGTATACCGACATTCAACTTCAACGGAATGAATTAGCTGGACTCTTTAATCTATTCCCCCTAATATGAAATGCCCTGCGAGAAGCCTTGCTGTAGAAACTTTAGTATTGCATCTACTATTGGGGTTAGTCAATATCAAGGTGTTGTATTCACATACAGCGGAAATGATGAGTAACCATGAGTGCCCACTGGAATGGAGTACCTCATGTCCAGGACCGAAATCCAACATGGTTGGTGATATCATTTCCACGATGTCCTCAATATATCCCCCATGATGTCCCAATATATCCCCCATGATTTCCAGGATTTCCTCAATATATCATGTACCGGGCCCCAATGGCACCATGGAGTCCCTCCAACGCTGTCCAGCGCTTCAGCAAACAAACGGGAGCATGGCCCTTGACCTTCAGAAATTCGTTTTTTGCTGGATGGGTCGATGGATGGGCCCCTAAGATATACAAAAAAAAAACCTGAAATCTAACATGGAACCTCTACATGTCTAGCATGGATTTTCCTTTTCCAATACTTTCCAATATGGGGTTTCTTCGGATTGCGCTGGGTTATACCAGTAACTCAGATAAATCTAGGGATGTGTTTCCTACAAGATCCGCATAAACCCCACCGTGGTCACCGTAAAACAGGACTACAATCAAATGGGCCACCAAATAAACAGATCCAAGACTATGCCAGGGTTCCTATACTATAATATGAGGCACTTCTTGAATCTTGGATGGCAGGGACAGTGATTGGATCTTTGTATGAATTCTAGCGGCTCAGATTTGGCTTTAATTGAGTATGGTTGTCCTCAATTTAACGAACCATATTCAGCATAATGTGTTTGGTGATGTGGAAATCTGTAAATGTTACATTTTTTTGGTATTAATTCATAATTCATCTAATCTTGGCGTAGACTGAAGCGTCCAGGTGGATGGCTCTCGCCGTCTGTCTGTGAGCCCGGGCCAAGTCGCGCATTCGCATCTCAAAGAAATCCCCCAAATCTGCGCGGCGAGGGGTGACGCTCCCCGATCCCCATGACAAGATCTGGAAACTTATGTGACTCGTCTAACTACAAAGGGGGGAAATGGTTTTGCTTTTCGACACTGCTTGATCCAGTAGATCTGCTCTTAAATCAACCCAGTGAATCAGGTGAAACCCCATAATGTTCATACCTCATATGTATATTAAAGATATTATATCTATATTTATGGGACCATCATTCCCGGGTTTCGGTCGCAATGAGGTCGTTTCCCCTGCCCTGCACGGAGCTCCTTCAGCAGGGAGGCCCTGCTTCGTACTTTTCTGGCGCGATGGAAGGAAAGGAGGGCGCCCCTGAAGAAAATGTGGGGGTTACGCAGCAAAGATATGTAGATATATGTAAATATTTGATGTAGATATATGTGTATGTATATATATATTGTGAATATATATAATACGTATATAAAGAGGATATGAACTGTACAAACGGGGAATTTATAAATAGAAAATGGTGATTTTTCTTCAAGAAAACATGTGTAAACGACAAATTGGAAATTAACCAAACCACATTGGTTCACCAATGAGATCCCAAAGTCCAACCGTTCCAACCCCCGAGTGCCTCATCTGTCTGGGCAGAACCATTTACTTTCACCTTAGCTCTCTGGCCGTCTGACCGAAGTTTGGGGAAACAACATGTGGCAGGCTATGACTGAAGATTTTGATGATGATTGTAATCATAATAATGTATTAGTGTACTACTAACATCATCTAACACCACCTGGCTTAGCTTCAAAAGTATCTTCCCATAATCCATAAATATTCATTTCTGGTCGACTTATATATGCCATTTTGTTGATCCAGAGCACGCAGCCAGTGAAGCAAAAAAAACATATCACAAATGATGCGAATCTTAGTCGGGCAGCCCTTTGGAACCTTAGGTCTTAGATAATTTATGTTAATCCGATCCGCAAATAGTTTTGGAAACATAGCATTCAGTGCGTTTTTTGATTGCGACGATTACCAGAAACTAATCTGCCTCATCTTTTGCTGGGTCCCAGGCCCAAATTCCTGAGACAGGGTTCCGCGCTGTCTCCCCATGTGGACCCGTGACCAGTTCGGAGATTGGATATTTGATTGTCAAGACGTACCCATGATTGCATGACTTGTGGCAAGTGGAAGAAAGTCCACGGTGGTTACCATCCCCATCCTCATCCTGCATCACCAAAACAAAAACAGTAATAATAACTACAATACTAGTTATTACATGTTATTACTAAAATGACAATTTTGTTTCTGCTTCTGCTGCTGCTGATAACGATGGTTATATGGTTCTGATGATGGTTATGATGATGATGATGGTGATGATGATGATGGTAGTCATCGTAGTCATAGTAGTCATCATAGTCAACATAGTCATCATAATTAATCATCATAATCATCAAAGCCATCTTTGTCATCATAGTCATCTTAGTCATCATACCCATCACAGTCATCATACTCATCATGGCCATCAAGATCATCATGGTCCTCATGGTCATCATCATAATAATCACTGTGGTGTAGTCCCAGTCGTCATGGTATTCATGAAAACAAAAACGTGACTAATGATGAAAACAACAGCATTGATACTCAGTATTCATTACTATGATTGTCATCCGAATCCGAATCCTCATCCTCCTGATCATCATCATCCTCCCCACCCTCATTCTCAGCATCATCATCCATCATCATCATCATTATCATCATGATCCTTCTCATCATCATCACCACCACCAACACCAGCACCATCATCACCATCACCATCATCATCATCATAACCAATATCACCATGATCCACCGCACTTCTCATTCTCACCATCAGCATCACCATCAGCATCACCATCATCATCATCATCATCACCATCATCACCACCATCATCACCACGTTCATCCACATCATCATCACGTTCATCCACCGTTCATCCACGTCATCCTCTTTCTCATCCTCCTCCTCCTCATCATCATCATCATTATCATCATCACCATCATCATCATCATCGTTGCCATCATCATCGTCATCATTATCATCACCATCATCATCATGATAATCATCATCATCGTCGTCATCATCATTAGCAGCCGCAGCATCACCAGCACGATCATCATCATCATCATCATCATCAACGTCATCATCATCAGCAGCCACAGCATCACCAGCAGGATCATCATCATCATCATCATGTTCATTCACAACATCAACATCATCGTCACCACCATCATCATCACCACCATCATCATCACCACCAGCATCATCATCATCACCACCACCATCATCATCATCTTCATCCGCATCATCACCATTACCATCATCATCACCATCAGCATCACCTTCTCAATCAACATCATCATCATCACCATCAACAACATCATCATTATCATCATGATTATCATCATCATCAACGTCATCATCATCATCATCACCCTCATCCTCATCCACATGACCACCATCATCATCATCACCATCACCATCGACATCACCATCGCCATCATCATCATCTTCTTCATCATCATCACATCTATCATCATCATCATCATCGTCATCATCTTCATCTTCACCCGCATATGGTGATCATTATTACCATCATCATCATCATCATCATCACCATCACCGTCATCATCATTGCCATCACCATTACCATCACCATCATCATCATCACCATCATCATCACCATCACCATCATCACCATCACCATCATAATCACCAGCAGCAGCATCATCATCACCAACATCATCTTCATCCGCATCATCATCACCATCATCATCATCACCATCACCATCATCATCAACATCACCAGCATCATCATCAACATCATCATTATCATCACCATCATCATCAGCATCACCATCACCATCATCACCATCATCATCATCGTTGTCATCATCGTTGTCATCATCATCATCAACAACATCATCATTATCATCGTCATTAGCATCATCATCAACGTCATCATCATCATCATTTTCGTCCGCATTATCCTCCTCCTCCTCCTCCTCATCATCATCATTATCATCATCATCATCATCACAAACATCATCATTATCACCATCATCATCATCATCGTCATCATCATCATCATCGTCATCATCATCGTCGTCGTCATCATCATCATCATCACCATCTTCATAATCACCATCACCATCACCATCATCATCACCATCATCAGCAGCAGCATCATCACCATCATCATCACCATCACCATCACCGCATCATCATCTGGTTGGTGGTTTCAACCCCTCTGAAAAATATGACTTCGTCAGTTGGGAATTTGACATTCCCAATATTTCTGGAAAAGTATTCCAAATGTTCCAAACCACTAACCAGTCATGATCTTTATATATAAATCATTATAAATCATTATAAATCCCTATTAAATCCCATTAAATCCTCATCATCTTTCACCTCATCCCATCCCACTTCAGCAGCTTCGCTGCGCCTTGTGCCCCGTTGGTTGGCACCTCCAACCATCCCTCGGGCCGACCTTCCAGGAAACCTGCGAACCCGTCGGCGCAGGAAGAAATCCATGGTTTTTCATGGTTTTTTAACGTCGAACCCCCCAGAAGTTCACATGGAACCATAGATGTCCTTTTCCCATTGGTTGGTTGATTAATAGAGGGGTCTGTTTACCCCTTTGACAAAAGGTAAATGATGATAGATGGTATACCAAACCGGCCCCTCTATTTTTACCAAAAGGACATTATTGCAATGGAACCCTGAAAAATGAAAGTCTGGAAAATGATGTTCCATGATGTTCCTAATATGGCCATGAATGCAAGTTTTACGAGAATTTCAGACGATTCACCAACCAAAAAGGGGGATATCAGCAGAAAAAACTGGATTTGAAGTGCTTTTTGCAGTACTTGATCCCCACACCCCTTGGTAAACACCACAAACCCATGAAGCCATGAAGAGTGGATCTGTCCATTTTGAAACCTGGAACTAAATTAAAGGCCCTGTAAGTGCAGAAGGTTACAATGACCATCCCCTTTGTGGTTTCGTTATACTCCAATTCAAATTTCGTAGTTGGCCGCCGCTCAGAGGTTGATCAAAATCACCAGTCTTCTTTCTTCAACTGCCCAATTTCGCAGCAGTTTCTCCAGCTTCTCCCGAATTTTCTCCAATTTCCAGCCGCGAACTCCAGAATGTCGCAGGATTTCGGGCCTCTGAGCACGGTACCTTTCGGTACCGATCCCACTCGCGTCGCCGTCTCCTGGAGAGGTCAAGCTGGAACCATCACCTGGCGCCTGCTGACCTTGGTGATATGATGGATTCACCGGCCTGACTCTATGTCCATTGATACTAACTTGTCAGAAACAACAAAGCCATCACAGTTCACTTGCGAAACAACAAAGCCATGTATGTCCTTATAATCCTTATAGTAGCTTACGTCACATGGATGTAGTTACATACAGCTTGAGTATTGTACAAGAATTCACTGTATAAGAATTTGAGGGGCTCGATTCCAAGGCGGGCTACATATTTTCAGCTATACCAAACACATAGTACGTTAAGAATTTGAGGGACCCT
>Ga0126342_10016194_pt1 | contig 13020 bp, 12 predicted proteins | sample Cyp1metagenome_FD_92528 | JGI IMG/M metagenome (GOLD analysis project Ga0126342, IMG submission 92528) | Coral microbial communities from Lord Howe Island, Old Settlement Bay, Australia - Cyphastrea 1 metagenome | ecosystem: Host-associated > Invertebrates > Cnidaria > Coral ... | reverse complement strand
ATATAATACATATATGTAAATATTATATACATATATATATATGTAAATATTATATATAATATACATATTATATATATATATTATGTGTGTGTATGTGTGTGTGTATTATATATATGATTATATATGTATTATATATATATGTATTATATATATATATATGTGTTGGTAATATTCATAGTTACAAGGTCATGCCCCATAGTTAGTTAACTTGGTTTGTAGGTACATCCAACAAGGTGATTATCTGATTATATATCTATAATTGGTTACTAAGAAGATTGTGAATATTACTAACAAACAAGTTATAATATCACCATTCTTGGATTGTAAGGTTTTTAAGTGGGTGTGTCTGAAAATAGTGTACCCCTTTTTACCCAATGGTTTTGCTGATCATTATCCCGTTTTTAAATGGCTATTTCATTGGGAATATATCCTATTTTCAGACAAACCCAAGTAGCTTCAGGGCAGCCTCGCCTGCTTCTTCTGGAGGGAATCCGACGCCAAGGGCGAAAAAGGCAAGGCCACGACGTTCAGAAGCCGTCGATAAACCTGAGCGACGAAAACTACGACGATAGCTATTGAAGCCATGGCCCAGTCGAAATAGTGGATTTTCCCATGAAAAATGGTGATTTTCTTTCCATAATCCCCAAATAGGATAGGAAAATCCCTAGTAATTTGATGGTGATTCACTTTTCCATCTATTTGGGGATTACTATAATGCTGGAAACGCTGCTGTTTGCTGGCGGTTGGCCTTGATATCAACGGTAGAAAATGTGGAATGTCAACGGAAGATGAAAACGACCCGTTGCGTGGATTGTAAACTTGAGAAACTTCGTGGATCGTCATTGGTCATTTTCTGGGGTGACTCGAGAAAATAAATCATCAACCGTGGACTGTCCACCTTAAATAGTGTGCAGTAGGCGACCAAAATGGGCCTTTAATCGGCAAAACTGGGAGATGTAGCTGGAGATGTAGTCAGCAAAAATAGATAGATGACCTGCAAAATAGATCTTCAACCAGAAGGTACAATAAGATCACCAACCATACTGGTGCTGTGCCTGGTACGTGTGATGAAATGGATATGTCCTGCCACTCCAGCCTCGGCATCTTAGCCAAGTAGGGGGGTCGTCTCTAAAAGCAAAAACCATCAACAAACAGCGCCCAGAAACCATGGTTTATTAGGCGATTTGCACATATTTGAAACCATTGAGGGGTGACTAAGGGGCGCTTAATATTTCGGGAATGGGATTAATTAAGAGTGAATCGAGGGAGATATTCACTCTCGTCCAGGATGATTGTATATGAGTAGCTATAAGAATGAAGACATACTCATCATACTCAACAACCAAGAGCTTGTAAATGTCAAGTACTCTTAGGAGAAAAACAAATTACATCTCCCAATGTCATAAAAAACACCTTCCTCGCAGGGTTGTGAATGTTGTGAGTTTAAATTGGGGGTTACAGCAATCAAATTCCTGAGTGAAAGCCACCATGTGGGCATTGGACATTGGTTACAATCATCGATAGCAGAAAGCCTGAATATGCCTATCTTTGCCTCATTTTGATGGAGGCTTTGGCCATGGCCAGTGTTCCAAATACCTTTTGACATTGAGAATCTGCCCTATATATATATTATATAATTATTGGACCAGCAACCGGGCTACCGAATCTAGCGTTTACCAGGGCGTTTACCGTTGTTTCTCACAGCTGGATGACACATTCGTCAACGGTTGGATCCTACACCAAATGTTTCGCGTGACACTGAAGATGTCACGTGCCGATTTCTGGGTGGGACACTGTCCCCGAGTGGTAAACGTTTACATAGCGGACTGGAAAATCACCATGTTCAATGGGAAAATCAACTATTTCTATGGCCATGTTCAATAGCGAACTGTTGAATTACCAGAGGGTGAACCCCATTAACTATCATTAATCATCACTAATCACCATAATGGCTATGTAACTTCGTTAAGAATCAACATGGCTATGTAAAACAAACGTCTCTGAGAAGAATTGGTGAATTGGTCACTCTGCAGCCATGGCATCTGAGGAACCGTTTGAGTCATCTGTTGATTGTCGTCCTTGGATTGCATCTCCGCACGGATCTCCGTACGGATCGAGATATAAATTGTTTGCAGGAAAACCCCATATTTAATGGGAAGATCTGTGGTTTCCTGTAGATTTTCCCTTAAACCAATCCATTGAACTATTTTTTGATGGTGAAATATGGTCTGGTTGGTGGTTTACCTGTTTACCTACCCCTCTTTTTTCAATGATGGAGTTAGCTCGTCAGTTGGGATGATTTTCCATTCCCAACTGAATGGGAAGTCATAAAAGTCATGTTCCAGTCACCACCAACCAGTGGTTTTCCATGGTGTTTTCTATCTGATTCTCTTGGGAGGTCTGTGTAGATGTAAATCTTTGGACTGGGCACGGGCACTTAAAGTCCCTGATGTACTCATGACTGGGGGCTTTAACCCAAATGTTTGGATGGGTAAAGTTAGCTATGAAATTACATGAAATGACTGGGGGAATACACATCCAGCGATTTTAACATCTATTAACCAGCTATAACTTTGAAAGTAATTAATGACCTAAGTTCACAGGGTTGCTCATGGCCAAATCCTAAAAATCCACCGCTAAATCTAGTGGTTCTAGCAGCTACCTTTTTCCATGGTCACCGTCAGTGGTCGCACATGTCTGTCGGTCCACCCCTTTAAGGCGAGCAAACATAGCGGAAAAATAACCACCCACTTTTACTACAATGTGGGGCCCCCAAGATAGCTAACTTGGTTTATAACTCCATCCCAGTAAACCCAGTATTTTAACACCATCCCCAATAGAGGTTTATGAACTTGGGTACAATGTGAGGCCCCCAAGAAAATAGCTAAGTTGGTGAACATAACTCCAATTTCACTATGGTTTATGGTACACAAATAACGAACTAGGTACTGGGGCGAATCTAAACCAACGTTCACATCACTAAATGGCCTCACATTGTAGGCTAAGATCCAATGGGATCATCGTCCAATACCAACACCACTCTTTTTCAGGAGTTCCACCCCACCACCCGAGACCATTTTGCCACTGCTTTGTCGATAGTTCCGATAGTTCCCTGGATTTTCAGAGTGTCATTACATGTCATTACCAGCTGGCATGATCCAATGATCCATCATTTTACACCATGTCTGGACCATTCGACCCCATGTCTGGGCCATCAGGGCTAGGGTTTAACTGTTTAACTCCCAATTTTTGGTTTTTTTTCATTCGCAGTCAACCTTAAGGTCAACTGGGTGTTGCCGTTACCGGTCAAAAAAAAAAGTGTAACCGCCAAAAAGATAGAATCATGATTCATCACTGTTTGGCCTGTCTAAAGATATGCTACCCCATTCCGTCCATTGGTTAATCATCATGTTCCCTATTGAAATGGATATAACTGGGCTATACATGGCTATACCATATTTTCAGACAAACCCAAGAATCAGATTGTTGGGTTGCACATCCCCATGAAATATCCCCATTATATCTGTAGTCTATCCCTATTTTTTGTCAGTCTAATCCAATTGTCTTGATTCAAGTCATCTCCATGTCTTAATCCCCATCTCCCCATGTTTTACTCCACTGGATCCCTAGTATTAAAACCATTTGAAACCACTGGATCAACGATGAGAAACGATGATGAATCATAAACCACCTTGGTGAGTCGGTCTTTTGGGGATTCCCCGAGTATATAATAACCATCATCTATGGTGAGGTCGCAGTGAGATCGCTATCATTTATCCAGATATATACATATATATATATATATATATTACATATATATATATATATATATATACATTTTACATACGTATTACACATATAGGGAAATGATATGATGGAAAGAATCGGTGTTGATTTTCCCTGCAATGTCTCAATCTGACAAGGCTCCAGCTGGTCCACTGAGTCGCCACTTCTGGAGCGGCTGAGACCTGGAAAAAACCGTCGATGCGTCACGGCTGTGCTACACGACGGTGCTCGTCACGATGGATGCGTCGCTTATTTAACCGTCATCAAGATGGATGGAGAGATGAGAAAATGGTGATTTTCCTGGTAAACATACAAAAAGCGAACTGGAAGCCATGGCCCAGTCGAAATAGTGGATTTACCCATTGAAAATTGTGATTTTCCATAGTTATGGTAGCTTACCAGAGGGTAGCTTCGTAGATTTTTAATGGGAAAAGTTGATGAATCATTAAATGATGAACTTCGATGAACTATAAAACTTTGGGATACCATATGATACCTATGGGGAAAATACTTTTTTTTAACCTGATTCACTATAAATGAAATTGTGAGATACCAGATTTTCAGACCAGCCGCGCCCCGATTTTGTTGAGATCAAATTGGGGGATCAATTTGCATACTTCAGGAAGCGCCCCTGTATGGCAAACAAGATATGGATGTGGGTCAAAATGGAAGACCTAGGGGACCACAGATGTGAATGTCTAGTTTAGTATTAACCATCCAATTATTGGGGTACCTAATTTTGACCCATAGCCATATGAAACAACAATGTCATTTAATCATACTTAGAACATCGCTCCTAATGCACTTGGCACTTTGAATCCTCAAGCGCTATGTGAAAATTCATCTTGCGAGAGTGAATCAAAGGGCCTTTGGGTTTGGCCACCAAGAATCTTGGAATATGTGGGTGTTTCTTAAAATGGACCCCAATATCATCCAATTCTTTGTCATGCTTGATATTGAAACCAATGGTTGGTCCTCCGCAGTCCGTGGCTTCATGACAAGTAAACCGTCTGCGATGTATTCATTGCGAAAAAAGGGAGATTTCATGGTTGAGAGAGCCATGTATTTTTTCAATGTGTTTTACCCTCTGGTAATTTAACATAGCTATTGAAAATCACCATTTTCAATGGGAAAATCCACTATAAATGGTCATTTTCAATAGCTATGTTAAATTACCAGAGGGTATCACAGATAGAAGGTGTCCTGCAAGGTAAGTGTGGCCAAACACCTAAAAATTGAGCTGCGAGATGGTCCACATGTCAAAACCATGGTGCCCTTCTATGAGATACCCTGCTGTTCAGATTCTAAAAAGTGATTTTCCATGCCCTCTGGTAAACTAACATAGCTATCAAAAATCACCATTTTCAATGGGAAAATCAACTATAAATGGCCATTTTCAATAGCTATGTCAGTTTACCAGAGGGTAATTTCTGGATCAAAAGCCAATACACCATGCGGGGGGGATTGGATGGGGGTGGAACCACTAATTTTCATCCAAGTTTTGGTGGTGGTGAAATTTGATGCTTCACCCAAGAATGGGTCCCATCTATGGCCGAAAAGGCACTGAATTTTGACCCAAAATTAAGGTCGGTCGGAAAATGATGAGAAAACACCATCCCATCCACTGATGAATCATCGTTTTCCCTGTGAAAACTGCAATCTTGTCATCTTCTCCGTATGATGATATCAACAATTCTGCTGGTGAATCACCATTTTCCACTCGGCAATCAACATTTCAGACAATCTTAAAATATTATGTATATATATATATATGTACCATGTTAGTATGTTGGTTGTGTAAATATTCCGTTGAATCCCAAAAGTTAACTTTTTTTGGGGTCTCAACAGCTGGATTTGATCATGTTCGGCTGAAGACTTCGATCCTCGGAATCCGAAGCATGAAAAAAAACATGATTCGGATGGGTTCGGTCACAGTGAGGTCACAATTATATAATTTACCCAGATAGCCTCTGGTTATGACTGACAGTTTGCTATTGAAAATGGCCATTGATGGTTGATTTGGCCATTCAAAAGGATAATTTTCCACGGCCACGTTAGTTTACCAGAGGGTATACCCTCTGGTAATTTAACATAGCTATTGAAAATGGCCCATTTATAGTGGATTTTCCCATTAATTAAGAATGGTGTTTTTCCATAGCTATGTTAGTTTACCAGAGGGTATATCCACTATTCATTAATCAAATCAATTCGACATCCCACGTCCGCACCACGTGCTGCCTAGGAAGTCGAAGTGTGTGTCAGCAACCACCTGTTTTGAAGGTTCCGGTTCCGGCAGCCCAAATCATTTGAGCCAATAAAAATACCCCTATCCCATCTCATTATATGGCAGTGTGTCAAAACCCTGGTACCCCTGGTGAACCTCAAAATAGCTGGTAAATGGATGTTCATCCCATTAAAAATGGTATTAATAGGTATTGATCCATACCCATATTAGTTCGTTGATAGGTTTCCCTACTATGGGTTATCATAATCCCCCGTAAACCAGCTAGTATAGTCTCCTATAGCAATCAATTAACCAGGGTATTTTTGATGGCTCATCTGAGGATGTTCCATTTAGGAAACCAACGTTTTTGTGGTACCCACGACTTAGGAACCCCCCAAATCCCAGCTTTTTCCGGATTCAAGAAACCTGCTACTGTAATTTTTGTATGTTTATGGATTTGTTTTGGCAAAATTAGGGAATGTGTCCAAATCCGGAATGTTTGTGGAATGTATGGGAAAAACCTAACGGCCATTTTGTGTGTGGGAATCATAAAACAGAGGGTAAGCGCAAAAGTATTTGGATTTTTGGATTTACCATTTGGTTTTGACTAACAGTTCGCCATGGAAAATCACCATTTTCAATAGGTAAACCATCTATTTCTATGGGCCATGGCTTCCATGGCTATGTTAAATAACCAGAGGGTACAACGAATGCTCAAAATCTTTGTGAAGGAAAGGCAAGATCTGCCCATGTACAAATAGCAGTAGAAACCACAGAGGTGAAAATAGAAAAAATATATGCAAGTATGGGTCAAAAAAAATGGTATAGCCAAATTTCATGATTTCACAACATCAACATAAAAATGTGTAAAATCGCAATTTTTGACCCAGCTAAAGTGCTAAACCAGGAACTGTCACGACCTCGAGGCTTCGTTCAATGTCGGGGTCAAAGGCACATTGCAAAATATTGCCAAGTCCTAGGCGCATTGACACCAACCTCTGGGCCAATGGTGGGGGCCAATGTTTTTCACAAAATGCCCTGGTGGCGTTTTAGCACCGTTTTTTTGGAGCCTGAAAAATGGGGAGATCTCACCGACTTTCGCCAAGGTGTCTCAGTTTCTGGGCATAAAAAAGGGCTACCGAGGTCCAAATGGAAGTTTCCTGAAAATAGGGGCTACCTGAAATGGATGGTTTTTAAGGGAAAATCCCATGAAAATTGATGATTTAGGGCTAACCCCTAATTTAGGAAACCTCCAAAGAATCATTCCGGGCCCGACATCGAATCCCTTCACTAACGAAAAGGGGAGATGGTCACTCATTGCGAGTGTTGTGGAGAACCCAAGACCATACACATCATACACCAGGCTGGAAAATCCGACTACTACCCCGAGTGGGCATGGTGTACGACATTGGGTTTACGTCATTACCATTGGGTTTATGTGTTTAATGGAGATCAAAACCTGCCTGCAACCGCTCGATAAGTATAAATCTCATGTTTTTCGTCGGCCCGGTGTGTGAAATCCACAACTTGGAACCATCCTGCAATTCAGGACCTATCTTTTTTTTACGTGATGCATTCAAGCCGCCTAAAAGCAATCCATGCCTTTTACGCTGCCGGGCATCGTTGATCTTGGAAGACGCCGCGGAAAAGAAGTACCACCAAATAGTAAGCCCGGGGTCTCCACCTCTCCATCTGGCGACTATTCTGTGCCACCGCACATTCCTCGGTGATTCCAGGACGGAGTCAGCTATCCGATACTACGCTGTGGTGAGTATCACATGTATCACTTTCTCTTCACTACATTAATAATGGTTAATAATGGTTATATAATGGTTATATAATGGTTAATAATGATTAATAAAATCTCTTGTTTGAAATTCTCTTGTTTTGACCCTCTCTGTTATTCCTGTGAGTCCCTTTCTACTCTCTACCTCGATCCAAGCCCTGCAGTGATGCCAGGTTCAGGTTCAATGCTGCCATGTTAACCGTTGCGAGCATTTCATCCTTTGACCCATATTGCAATACTAACCGTGCATACTACGCGTGTCAAAAACGCGTTTCAACATTTTCCCAGCGCCTTTGAGAAATCCCGCATTTGTTGAAGTTCGTTGTGTCCCACACTTGGGGGGGTGACTCTTGGCACGGAAACCTCTTGTTGGAGACTCTTTCGAAAAAGGGGTACCACTGGTGACGCAAAGTCAGCCGTGTTCTTTTCAATTTCACATCACACCATATGGAGGTTTCCAGAAGGGTAGCCCTAAATCATCCATTTTAATAGGATTTTCCCTTGTAAACCATCCATTTTGGGGTACCTCCATTTATGGAAACCCCCATATCGCACCTGATGCGGAAAAAACAAGAGGCCAATCTCCACAGAACCAGACATCAAGCCTAGGGCCTGGTTTGCGCCACCAACATCTGGTTAGACCAAGCCAGCTTCAAAAACTTCCCCAAATGGCCCTTGCGAATATCTGTAATTCATTCATTCAGTCAGTCCTTCGCAACCTGGGAAACCATATCCCTGTTGGTCAAAAATCACCACATGGAGACTGTCTGTTGAAAGCACCATTTTTTCAATGGGAATTCCAGGATCCCAAAATGGAGGTACTGTACCATATAAGGCCATATTTTGGAGGGATATCCCCTTACATAGCCCTGAAAAATAGGCCTTATATATGGTAGGTACCTCCAATGAATCGGATCCTGAGTCATGGCCATTGATTTTTGTCGCTGAAGGGGCATCCCCAAAAGAATCACTTGCCATGTTTTGCCATGTTTGGCCGGTCTCCGATCCGGTATCCCCTGAGATTGTTTTTCGTTGCCCAGCTTCCACCTGCAAGTGACTTTGCAGCAGACATTGAAAGACTTCGCACGCAGAAAGCGCCTCGAAAACGTTTTTAACTTCGCGAATCGGTTACCCTCTGGTAAACTAACATAGCTATGGAAAATCACCATTTTTCATGGAAAAATCCACTATAAATGGTCATGTTCAATACGAGTAGCTACGTTAAATTACCAGAGGGTACGAGGGTTGCTAAATTATGGTGACTCAGTGACCAAAACCCATAGGGATTCAACCAAAACCAAGCCGCTAAACCAGGGGTGAAACAGTTGCTCCCTCGTAGCTACAAAGTGGGTAATAACTAGGTCCAAGTTTTGGTGTATCCTCAATATTTCTCAATTGGAGTAATGGATTCTATAAAAGTGATGCAGCGATTTTTTCACAGTTACAATTTGAAGTGTAGAAAAACTAATGGTACAAAGTTGGGGATGTAGTTGGGTTGGATGAGGTTTTTTCCTATCTAACATTATCTAACCACCTTTTTTGTAGGGATAATTTTCGATATACTCCAGCAATTTTGACTCTCGGTGCACCTCCGCATCGGTGACGCAGCTGGTGATCAAAATGCGGGCGCCGTTGGGATTGTAGTGCTTTCCTCCAAACGGGGATGGTTCATGGGTCATGACTGATGTCCCCTATGGGTCACATCACCCAACCATGAATGGTATATGGTCTACTAGATGGCTACTATGGTTGGTGATGTCCAATATATCCAAAATGGGACAGTTTCCAACCCCTGTGGTTGACCAAGCCTTATCCAAGAATCATCACAACATATGGCAGTGTGTCAAAACCCTATACCCCTGGTGGACATCAAAATAGCTGGTAAATGGATGTTCATCCCCCTAAAAATGGTATTAATAGGTATTGATCCACTGCCATATCACAACTGGGATGGAAAATGCAGCATACAGAAGAAACATCTTGAAACCATCAACCAGAAACACTGTCAAATGCGTGGGTTGGTTAGCGAACAAAATGGTGGTTTCTTTCCTCGGATGAGATCACCCTCTGGCAATCAAGTCCGCAAGTCAAAATCCCTATTTTGAGGAGGAAAATGATCGGCAACAGGTCTATCTTCCATTGCCAGGTTAGGTACTTTTTGTCGGAAAAAAAAGCGGGAAAGAAAAACATCTTCGCTGCAAGCCTAGCCCAAAAGTTGTGGAAAGGTTGCGTAGTTCCAAATGTCTATGTAGCTAAACATGTATAGGTACGTATATGTACATGATTGTACATATGCATATCCCATTCAAGATGTTGTTCAGAGGGGGTGGCAGATTTGACCTCTCAAGAAAAGTGCTGGGCGAACGCGAACGTCCGGCTTGGTTTTACAACATGTTTTCTCTTGCAAAAAATCAATGGGAATTCCAGGGTCCCAAAATGGAGGTACGTTAGTACCATTTTTCAGGCCATATGAATTGGGGGTATATCCCCTTACATAGCCCTGAAAAATAGGCCAAACATATATGGTACAGTAGGTATCTCCAATTTTTATCGGTTCCTGGGTCATGGCCATTGAAAAAATTGCAGTGTGTCAAAACCTTGTACCCCTTCTGTTCACATCAAAATAGCTGGGATTTATGGATGTTCATCCCCCTAAAAATGGTATTTTCATAGGTATTGATCCATACCCATATTAGTTCGTTGATAGGTTTCCCTACTATGGGTTATCATAATCCCCCGTAAACCAGCTAGTATAATCTCCTATAGCAATCAATAAACCAGGGTAGTTTTTATTGATCCATACCCAAATGACAAAAAGAAAACCAGGTATGGCCCATATGGCCATCCTGCCGGCCACAATCTGTGCCGAGGTGGAAGAGCTCGGTAACTCCACACGGTGCAACAGGTCCACCACCACGGCTTCGCGACGCCAGACCTCAGAATGGGCAGTTTTTTGGGTGCCAAAAACCGTCAAAAACCCATGGGAAAACCGTGGAACACCGTAAGTTGGGATATGGGGGGCCTGAAATTATGGTGAAATATATTCACTTAGGTCACTGGAAGTGGAAGTCGACCCCTCTTTTCATGGTGTTGAAGCTCTGTTTCTGATGCATTTTTCCTAGGCAAATCCACCCATCTGCCTCCAACGACCAACTGAGGCCCGGACTCGCCCGAACCTGGGCATTCGCAGGGGACTCAGCTCCTGTTGCATCCAGCGATACGCCTGATGTACGTCCTGACGAAACACGGACTGGGTAGTGCTTGGAGACATTGAAAAATCAATGGGAAATTCAGGATCCTAAAATGGAGGTACTGTACCATATAAGGCCATATTTTGTGGGGATGTTCCCTTACATAGGCCTGAAAAATAGGCCAAAAATATATGGAATCGGTACCTCCAATGAATCGGATCCTGAGATGGCCAGTGAAAAAATGGAGGAATCATCTGAGATGATGAAAATTCTAGATGAAGATGGGAAATCTTGAGACATGAGGATCATGAGGACAGCTATTTTTTATGATAGAAACTTTGAATGGACATCCCCCTTTTTTCAGCTGGAAATCTTGACATGACAATCATCAACGATGGCTGGGGTAGTTGAGCAGCTACGGCCGCATCCCAGGATGAAAAATCAGGTCATCCTGAGGTTTTTGAAGCCACCAAGCATTGGCCATTTGTCGGGCCATTTGGAAAAGGCCACGCATTGTTTTGGGGGTTCAAGGTGGTGCCCCCTCCAGTTAGAAATTGGTTATAAAGCCATTAACGATAGATATATCACCAACAAAAACCATAGTTTTTGGAGTTATGTTCACCAACTTAGCTATCGTAAACGGGGGCACCACCTTGTTCAATTCAGCTTCAAAGGCGTGGCGAAATCGTGTTTCTTCACACCGGGAATCGTAGCCGGTAAGTCCAACGTTACTGGGATAAGCCACTGGGACAGGCTGGTGGGTGGACCCCTTGAAGAACTGGGAATCCCCGATCGAGGGTTGCTCTAAGGAGCTAACCACCAAAGCCTTGGGCCACACGGAAAAAATGAAAAAATGCTAGCAAATGATCACTGCTTGGAGTACCAACCAAGAATCAATATGAATCAGGCTGTCGGAAAAGCCCATGGACAATCCACATCACATTACCCTCTGGTAAACTAACATAGCGAACTGGAAAATCACCATTTTCAATGGGTAAATCCACTATTTCGACTGGGCCATTTTCAATAGCTTTTTGTATGTTTACCAGAGGGTTGGTGGTTTCCATAACTATAAATCACCATTTTCAATAGTTATGTACCAAATTACCAGAGGGTAGAAACCAAATCAAAATATCAAATTGATCATCAAATCAGAAATCGACCAAATAGATCCAAAGTCAGACGGCCTTGTTTTTTTCGAAAAAACAGCTTTGCTGCCGGTAACTGAAAGCCATGGGGGTACCCCATTTATACGCTGGTTTATAAGGAAAAATCCATCTATAAATGGATGATTGGTTGGTGTATAAGGAAAAATCACCCTATTAAAATGGATGATGACTGGTTACTGTACTCTGGATGAATGGATGACTCGTATTTCAAGGATCACAATACTCTTCAATATTGGGAAAATCCAACAGATTCTCCAACAGATATAAAAATTACACAAATGCCCACGAAAAAATCCACCTATGACTTACCCTCTGGTAAACGTTTACATAACTATGGGCCAAATCACCATTTTTCATGGGAAAATCCACTATAAATGGCCATGTTCAATAGCTATGTTAGTTTACCAGAGGAACTATGGAAAATCACCATTTTTCATGGGAAAAATCCACTATAAATGGCTTTTCCCCATTTGCTGCCTGCAAGGAAATGCCGTAGTTCGCCAGCATCTGCATCTGCTCTGGGTCCCAATAACCGGCCAAGACCTCCCCAGCGCGAAAAAAAAAAGCCCGAGAGTTCTACGACGACTCGGAGATTCAACGGGCGATGCATGTGTGTATATATGGATATATATATATATAAGATTTTATTATACTGTTTTAGATTATACTATACTATATGTTATGTTACTATATTATATTATATTATATTATATTATTTTATATTATTTTATATTATATTATATTATATTATATATTATATTATATATTATACTATATATTATATTATATATTATATTATATATTATATGATATATTATATTATATATTATATTATATATTATATTATATATTATATTATATATT
>Ga0126342_10016193_pt1 | contig 13020 bp, 12 predicted proteins | sample Cyp1metagenome_FD_92528 | JGI IMG/M metagenome (GOLD analysis project Ga0126342, IMG submission 92528) | Coral microbial communities from Lord Howe Island, Old Settlement Bay, Australia - Cyphastrea 1 metagenome | ecosystem: Host-associated > Invertebrates > Cnidaria > Coral ... | reverse complement strand
TGTTGTGTTTTTTTTTCTCCCTTGGTCAGGATGGCAAGCTTTTTTTGTGGCTTGTCTTTGACGAGGCCGGTTCGCGATTAGTTGTTTTTTTTTGTTTGTGCTGCGCTCTTTCTGTTTTTTCCTTTTATTTTCTTCTAAAAAGCAGGTGCCGATGGTGACCCCCCAGGATTGGCTCAAGGGCACAAGGTGGGACGGCATGCCCTACCACGTGACCCTTGGCCATCCTGGGTGGCGGGTCACCTCGGAGCAAGTGGAGGCTCGTTCCTTTTTTTTTCTTTTTGGTCTTCGTCGTTTCTTTACGTTGACTGCTACTTTTAATTACAGGCGCTTGCTGCCGAAATCTCCGGCTACCACTTCCGCACAAAGTTGCTGAAGTGGAGCCAGGCGCGTGCTCATTCTTTTTTTTTGTGTGTACATGCGTGTGTGTGAATGCGTGCTGCGCTCTCAGGATCCGAGGAAGACGGCATATGTCGTCGAGGGAGATGGCTTGCTGCCTCTCCTCGGCCGGCTCCAGCGAGAGCTGCAGAAGTTTTTAAAAAATATATCGCCTCCAAAGGTCGCTGTGTTGCTACTGTTGCTGTTTCTGTTAGTGATCGTGGGCTGAATGATATTATAATATAAGTTGCGAGAGCCCAATGCGAGTCTGGTTGCCGCATTGAAAATGCATTCTGAATGAGACGTGACGTGAACTGGTGGTGTTTTGCGCTGTGAGCTGGTCATGTGAAAAAAGCGAACTATTGGGCAAGCGTTTACTCGTGAGAAGAGCATGTAGTATGTCATATGAGATTGCATATGCCTGTGTGCGTGATCTGTTTCAGCTTGCGCCCTGAGTGTTGCATTCTTTTTTTTTGCTTGTTCGTTACTGAGGTTGTAGGTGTGGTTGACGGCGGGCAGTTGCTCCATCGTCCCGGCTTCCCTCCCTAAAACTAGCGCGGTGGCTCTTGTGTTGATTGTGCTGATTGTGCTGAATGCATGGCAAATTCTCCAGTGTGCTCTTGTCATGATGAACCAGCTGTTGCCGGCATCTACGTTGCATTTAGCCCTAACATTGCCGATGTGTTTTGTAGCTATCTTGTAGAATGTGTTTGCTTTGAGCCTGTGTGGTGTAGAAGTGAGTCTACCTGTATACGTTTGGGTGATGTAAGCGTTCCGACAAAAGCATATGCGCAACAGCGGCTGTGAAGTTGCCATGACTGTTGAGTGTGTCTTGTAGTGCGAGCTGGCTGTGCAAAACGATTGTTTATGCAAGTGTCCTTTTTTTTGAAGCAGCTCGATACGCGTAATATATGTGTGCGTATGTGTGTGTGTACTGTTTCAGCTCATGCCTTTTGTGTTGCGTGTTTCTATTTGCTTTTGTTGCTTTTCAGCCAATGAGCATTGCGACGAAGCAGTGCCTCTTGTGTTGTGTGGTGAAAGTGTTTTGTTGTGTTTGTTTTTTTTGGTCAGGATCACAAGCTATTTTTGTGGCTTGTGTTCGACGAGGCCGGTTCGTGATTAGTTATAACCATAATAACAATAGTGTGCGTGTGATACTTACAATTACTGGTTGGTGGTTTGGAACCTGAATTTTATTTTTCCATATATTATAATAATCCCAACTGACTTTCATATTTTTCCGAGGGGTTGAAACCACCAACCAGAAAATAATAGTTGAAATTTCCAGTTTAATTAATAGTTGAAATTACCAGTACTAGTTTTTTTGAACTGCACATTTGAAATTGCCAGTTTCGCCTACTAATAGGTAGTTACTGGCAATTAGACATGTTATTGTTTATTTAACCACCATGTTTGATAGGTAAACCATGTCTAATTGCCAGAGGTTAAAATCTACAGTATTTTGAGATGTTCCCATCCACCAGGTCAAACTTCTGCCCAAATTTCTGCGGAAAGCTGGATGGGAAGAATGTAGAAGGTGAGACCCTCACTATCTCACTTATCTTTGTTGCCCAATTAAGTAAGCCATAAACCATCGATATAAACCAATGGTATGTAAACCATGAAATAAACCACCCATTTTGGTATATGTTTTACCTAAATTGAAAATCGATTTACCCAATCAGCTATATCTGGTTAATCCTCCAATAATAATATATTGGATAATATATCTGGTTTTATTGGATAAAATAATAATTATATCTGGTTTAAATGAATTAATTCAATATCTGGTTATATCCTCCATAAACCATCGAATTCACCAAGAGTTCACGAGTTCAATGGCCGTGTGTAGCCATGGTGTACCAAGCAGCGAGGAAAGATGATGAGCTGTTGCTTGTGAATGGCCACTCGGATGTGTTGGTCGATAGTGTCGATGTCAAGAGTCGACTCGTCGGCACAGAGATGGACTGGGATAAAACTTGGGATAGGTTGGTGCTTTAGTCTTATGAAAAGGTATAGAAGTATCCAGTTTCTTTACGTTATAGCAACCTCAAAATGATAGAACAGCGTTCCCAGGATTTTAGTTCGGTGACCATTATCTACTTCACATGTCCAGGTTTCCCACGTTTCTATCTATTTTGGTGTTTGCTGTACATTAATGGGATAAGACGTGTATGTCAGTTCGATCTTGACACTAGGTGCCAAAAAAATACCCAAACCCCAAACTAATCGAACCAATAAGACTTAGTAAGATCAGTAAGAAGATATGTGCAATGTGGGGCCCCCAAACGATAGCTAAGTTGGTGCAAATAACTCCAATAACCATGACTTATGGTACTTGTAACCATAAAGCAACTTCTAATTATTGGGGTTTATATTAACTACAACTAAGTTGTCTTATAAGTGGCTGAATTCTATGGTTTATGGTAGATATAATTATATTATACTATAGTATTCATGGGGTTTAAAAAACAACAAACATACCTTGTGGGCTTTACATTGGGGACCAGGAATCTACCTCTCCGGGGGACATGTGAACTTTGACGTTACAACCATGAAAACCACGAGATATCTCCCATAAACCCAAGGGCCATAGGAGATACGTCAACCGCCCTGTAGCTATAACGAACTGTTGAACCATGGTCTCTTTCTCTAACCCCGGACCTGGTGGGATGTCAAAACCGTCGAAATCCATAGAGTTGGAGGAAATTCGGAGGAAACTTTCCAGTTGTTGACTCATACCCCAGGAAAGAACATGTTGGAATGCTAATATCCAATGAACCCCTCGCCCCAGGAGTTGCGCCGGGCAGTGACTACTGGGAAGTCTTCAATGAGAAGGAGAACTATGCCAGAGGGCATGAAGACTTGTGGTTTTTAAAACCCTTGGCAATATGCCACTACACCCAAAACACACTACTGGGAAGTCTGAAACAAAACCACAAGTTTTGCTGCCACATCACTTGTGTTTTTTGGAAGGGGCCACTGGGTGAACCTGAACATTGGGAACAGTTTTTGAGCGCTTTACGAGTTATTTTTTTCATGGGCTTATCATCAACCATAAATGGGTTATCGCATCCTTTTTTCTCGGGATATGGCAGCAACCCAGCAAAAAACATGGATACTTTTGGCAGGATGTCAAAAATTGATCTTAAGAAACAAGCGATTCACCTTGGGGTCCAGCAATTTGACCTACCAAAAAAGACATGTTTTGACTTGTTATACCATTTATTATAACTTGGAGGAAAAGATTATACTTGGGTTTATAAAATACTTGGGTCAATTATGACTTATAAAATACTTGGGTCAACTATGACTTATAAAATACTTGGGTGGCTTTCTTTTCTTGTGAAACATGTTAGATACCAGGTCTAGATTTATTTCGTCCCAGTCTTCGAGTCTTCGCTGCCCCATATTTGGAGGAATAAACATCCGTTGGCCAGCAATTATAGGGAACCTATGGTAGCAGGGTTGTGACTCACACCCTCTGGTCCACTGACATAGCTATTGAAAATCACCATTTTTAATTTAATAGGTAATTCAACTATAAATTGGCCATGTTCAATAGCTATTTTGACATAACCAGAGGGTAACCATATACCCAGATGCTCCATGGTGCTGGAATATTTACCTAGATTTACCCTAAAAATCATCCAAATGTAGGTAAATATACCAGCGCCATGGAGCATATGGGATAGAAAAACCTTAGTGAACATCGTTGCCATTGTGTTCACCGAGGTCGAGCTCGTTTTCAGACGGGCGAAGATCAGCAGTTCTGAGTCCTCTGCCTGACGATCCAATGGTGCCCGAAAATCATAACAAGGTGGTGCCCCCCAAGTTATAAGTTGATTTATAATCCCATGAATACTAGTTCGATATATCACCAACAAAAACCATAGTGAAATTGGAGTTATGTTCACCAACTTAGCGTTCTCGAACGGGGGCACCACCTTGCAACATTGTGATTTATCTGCCAAACATGGTGATTTGATTAATAATGATTACCATATTCAATCATCAAAAATAAAATGTAACATGATGTAACCAACCACATGTGGGGTTGATGTGAGATTCATGTTGGCTAAGCTGGTATATATATATATATATCTACATGAAACTAGTCAACTGGGGTAACATAAACTAGCAAAAATCACTGGGGGCGCCACCGTGTATATCATATCTGTTTGCAGCGAACTTCTTGCAACCTTTTGCAGCGAACTTTGCAGCAACCGTTTTAAAAATCATGTTCAGAGAGTTCGAATTGAGGATGATTGGTTTAAATTACCATTTGGTTATTTAACATAGCCATGGAAAGATCCACCAATTTTTCATAGGTAAACCATCTATTTCTATGGGCCATCGAAAAACCATGGCTATGTTAGTCATAACCAGTGATGCCACATTTAGCAATGGGTTTGTCTGGAAATGGGGTTTGTTCCCGCCACATGGCAATGACTCAATATTATTGAGACTAAACTTGACTAAACTAAATACCAACACTTTTACACCCTGTTTATAGTTAGGACCTCAAAAAAAGTCGCAAGAAGGCGCAATATTCCACGGTGGAATACCCTCCAGTCATTCAACATGGCTGTTAATTTTTCATCATTTCAAATAGGTTCATCATTGAACTAAGTGTCAATGGATTGGTTTAAGGGAAAATCTACAGGAAACCATAGATCCTATATCATTGAACTAAGTGTCAATGGATTGGTTTAAGGGAAAACCTACAGGAAACCATAGATCCTATTAAATATGTGTTTTTCCTCTAAATTTTTCCGACCCAATCCATTGAACTAAGTGGGACATTGTCCAGTTCGCAAGCTGTGAAACATTACCAGAGGGTATATTTTCATTGAAGGGTTGCCACCGAAAACTTGCAAAGGTTCCATGGGGATCTGAACCTGGCTGGTGGTGTTACGAACCGTTAGCCCCAGAAACAAAGGAGACATAGCATTGTTTTTTCAGTACCCATAGTATCCATGTATGGTGCTAACATTTGAGGTATATTCATGGTAAATGTTACCATATATACCATACATGGATCCTATGGGGTATGATTGCAATTTGCTTCGGGTTTCACTTAGTTGTTTTTTGGGCGTTACACATCATAAATTTGAATTTGTTTAAAATCTCCTTACATGAGATGTTGAAACAGGGTGATGGACATGTTTTTTGAATGTTTAATGCTTGGGACATGTCCTCATCTGTCCTTTTCGTTTCCACAGTAGATCCGTATATATGTTTACTTGTACAGTGGGAATGACCCCCACCACAACATAGCAGGGGTTTCAAGAGTTCACAATGAGCAAAACGCTTCAAGAAGTGTAAAATGTGGTCAAGAATTTGGCCTACTTAGATGGGAATGGGTCAACCAGAACCGTATTGGTGGGGGATGAACATTTGTTTGACAATACTGAGTGTTATTTTCAGTTGGTCAGGGTCTTGATTCGTACAATGTGGGGCCCCCCAGTGATGTTTGTTGGTTTATAGACCCCATGAATACTATAGTTATAAGTACAATAAACCATAGTTATTGGAGTTATGTTCACCAACTTAGCTATCGTTTGGGGGCCCCACATTGTAGGTGTTTGTTATCTTTTTGGGGTTGCTCTTTCCCCTGGATTGGTTTTGTTGGGAAACTCTTAACCAGAAACCATCGATTTTCCCATTTTTTTAACATAGGGGTTTTCCCTGGAAAACCAATCCATTGATCTTTTCAACCAGGGAAACTGATAGGAAACTGATAGCTTTTCTATCTTTCCCTTAAACTCACTCAGATCACCATGGGCATTCCCAGTTGGCTGTGCCGCGATGTGTATCCAACCAGGCTCCCGTGCGGAGCCGGGGAGAACAGGAGCGCGTCATTCACGTGGCAAAAAGACACTCCCGAAGTTGGCAAGTCCCGAACTCCAGTAATTACACTCTGGTTATGTCAAAATAGCTATTGAAAATGGCCCATTTATAGTTGATTTACCCATTAAAAATTGTGATTTTCCATAGTTATGTTAGTTTCTGAGAGGGAAAATGTTCATGGTACTGTATATCACTAGGTCTTTTGCTATCCACTTGTGTGGCCCTTAGGTTTTTTAGGCCCGATACATTTTCTGTGCTAATACCGGGTTGCCATGCCCCAGTACATTTTAAGGGTATAACAGCAAACCAACTTAGGACTCGGGGTGAAGCAGCTTCTAGATCATGAGGGTATCAACCAACCGCACAATGTAGATTTATCATGTTTTTGCCATCAAAACATGTAGATTCGAGATGATTTGGGCAAGAAAACCATGTGGATACCTATGGATATCTCAATTTGTGCCAAATGCCGCTGATGGGCAGATCTCGCCTTGGATGTTGCCTCCAAGTATGTACCTATCTATCTATCTATCTATTTATCTATCTATCTATCTATCTATCTATATATCTATCTATCTATCAAACTATCTATCTATCTATCTATCTATCTCTCTATCTATCTATCTACCTATCTATCTATCTATCTATCTACCTATCTATCTATCTATATATACATATATATATATATGTACGAACTTTCACCAACAAAAAAACATGGACCAGGCGGTACCGTGCCTAGGCGTTGATCGCAGTGGTTGGGAGATGGTGGCGAACTTCTTCAAGTTATCTCCCGTCGCTCGGCAGTACCGGAAGGGCCTTGGAAGTGCAGTTCTCAGTTATAAGTGATATACAACTTTAGGGGGTTGTATAAGTGATAATCCCTTTCTAATACTAAACGCCGCCCCCCCTATTACTAAACACGGCAGGTAGTTTTTAGTATTAGGGGGTATTTATCATTAGGGAAACCCTATTAATAAAATTAAACCCTTAATAATAAACACTATTTTTTCCGATCTCAAAATCAATTAAATTTCTTTTTATAACGCAATTAAAATATTACCAACAATTGCAGTTCGAAGCTTCCCCCTAATATTAAATTAAAACCCTATAATAAAGACTATTTTTTCGATCTCAAAATCAATTAAATTTCTTTATATAACGCAATTAAAATATTGCCAAAAATTGGATTTCGAAGCTTCCCCCTATATTAAATCAAAACCCTTAATAATAAACACTATTTTTTCCGATCTCAAAATCAATTAAATTTCTTTATATAACGCAATTACAATATTGCCAAAAATTGGATTTCGAAGCTTCCCCCTAATACTAAAATAAAAACCTTAATATAAAAAACTAAATCAATCGGACGGACCCTAATAATAAACACCCCGGGGTGAACTAGTTTTTAGTATTAGGGGGGGAAACCCACAAATGGTTGATTTTAAATTGTTTTCTAAAGAGTATCAATTAAAAATCAAATTGGCCAATCTGAATTTTTCTGAAATTGGAGATGGACGCCTGCTTTTAGTATTTGGGGGACATTTAGTATTAGGAGGAAGGGATTATAGATTCCACTGTTTATAGATAATTTTCCCATGAAAACTCAATGCTATATTTGACTACCAAAGGGTATAACAATAGCCATGGGGGGCCTGGGGACGGGCCATATCCTAACAAACATGCGAAACCATAACTATGCTTGTAGTGATTTGTAACCTCAACTGCCCCCCCAAGTGCGGAATATTGAGGAATTTTAGTGAAGAATTTGGAGGGTAGGATATACATGGAAAGATCATACCCCCAATCAACATAGACCCTGAGTATCGCCAGTTTTTGAACCTTCCGACCTCTGAATTTGTGGTCGGGTCTATGTTGGGGATTGGGAATCTTTTGCCGTGGAATAGGAATATTTACCAACCAGTTGCCAATGTAGTTTTTGATGGTAAGAACATAGCGTATGGATAAGGTGTTCTTTTCTGAAGATTGAGAGGCCCGAAAACCAGCAAAACTAGAATGGCTTTGTAGGGTCATCAATTTGGCGAAGCATGCATATGTGCATTCATGAAACTTGGAAAGTTGAAGATTGTTCATGCCATTTCATGCCTCACATGATCCAGATATGGTGAAAATGGGATGGGAGCTCGTGGCAATGGTTTTTTTTGGGAACATGAATGAACGTGGCGATGAAAAAATACATGTGGGACCGGGAATAGATACGCCTTTTTGTCAACCCCACTTAACCTAGATACTTTTACCTACTTACATAGTGGTTGATATCATTTGTAATAATGCCCATGATTTGTTTTTCAGATTTGAATCCTGAGGCCATAAACAATTTCGTATAGCCCCATGTGTTAACTAGTCAACAGATATGTTTAATGGCTCAGTTGTTGCATAACTTAATTTCTATATCCAAAAACAACTGATCCATGGGAATATTCCATTGGTTTCCAGTAAATAGCATGATCAACCGATCGATATGATCAACTAAATGGCGTTGAAACCAGGATTTTGTTGCTAAAAAACATGATTAAACCATGATCTGGCAGTGTGTCAAAACCTTGTACCCCTTCTGTTCACATCAAAATAGCTGGGATTTATGGATGTGAATAACCACCTAAAAATGGTCTGAACATATATAGGTATTGATCCATACCCATCTCAGACCAGTTTGAATGTTGGATATTTAAGTACTAACAAAACCCCATTTATAGAATGTTTCTTATCCCATAGAAATAACCAGTTATAACTGGTTTTTATGGCCATCAGCCTGTGTTTTGTGGAGCTAAATCGCTAAAGAAAAACATGGAGCGAAACCGATGGATCTCAGACATCTCAGACACCGAGCTGAGGCCTATCCCCCCACGGGTCTCTATCATAACTTGTTGCGCTTGCGCTGGGGCGCCGGGGCGGCTCGAGACCCGGAGGGTGGAGTTCTCCCTGGATTTCATGGTGCAAAAATGGTGGTTTCACTCCGAAAAATGGTGCAAAAATGGTGGTTTCACTATGGAAAATGGTGGAAAAACGGTGGTTTAACTGGCAAACATGTGGATTTCATTGAAGATGGGTAAATGTTTGCGGGTTTTGGGCATAAAAAATGGGGATTTAAGCGTGACTGATGTGGTGACAGCGAAAGATGGGGATGAAAGATTGGCATGGGTCAAAAAATGTCAAAAATAGACCGTCTAATAAGTAGATCGCCATCAAACATTATGGTTTCTGATCCATATATTGGAGATATGCGCATGATCCTGTCATTTTGGGATGCGATGGGTTACATTTTTTGATTCGACCATTTCGGGATGTGCCAAGATCCATGGTACATCTAGCCGAAATTCAGCGGTTCAGCGGTCAGGGTCTGAAAGAGTTAACGCCGTTAATGCTTTGAAGGCACCTCTCTTGTACAGTGAAGAAACAGAAAAGGTTTTCTTCCCTACTCATATGTGGATTCTGTGGCTGTGGCTCATTTTGTTTTTTCCATCATTTTCCTAGAATTCTGATGGACCCCATTTTTCGGCAATTCAACAGGCGAAAGTTGGTATCCCTGATTCTCCCCTGCAGCTTCAGGTCCTATTCCTGGTGCTGGGCAGCTCTGACTTCTTGGAGGCGCGGGAAAGTCGCTGAAACTGAAACGTTCCGGTTTTCCATGTGGGTCTGTCTGATTTAGTGGTGGAACATGATCAGTTCATCAGGTCGATTGGGAGATATACCCCAGCTTGAGACACACCCGTAGGAAGCACTGGATGAACCTTGGAAATTGCCATGTGGGTGGAGAAGTAAAGTACCTCAGATTACACAATTACCTGGACAACGACAGCACATTCAGAGCTTCTGACTCGCAAAATACCAGGGAATGATATTCTTGACTGATGTTTATAGTTTTACATGATTTGTTTGAGCTGACTTTATCACTGTTCTTCATGGCAAGAAAAACATACCCATCACCTCCAAGTTCTTGGCTATCCGTCTATCTCGCACATTGGGACGAAGAAATTTTGCCACATTGTTTCAGCATGATATTATGATTATGTACTCACCCCTTGGACATTTATATAATATGGAAATGAAAGCAGCAAATGACCATTGCCATTAGTGCCATCCTCCAAATGCATGTTCTGACCGTTGCATTTTAGTTGTGTGGGAATGTGGTACAACAAATGTTAACCATTCCCATTTTCACCAGAAATGGGTTGTATAAACCGTATAAACCCCCTAATGGGTAGACATCTTCGTTTGTCAAGTGTTTCTTGCCTATACATGGGCAGAACATGCGATCCAAGCTACAAGAGGGGCCTCTACGACGCCCAGCGATCGTTTGGAGAGACTTTTTAGGAGAAAAAGGAAAGTAAATCTGGGTAAATTATAACGACCGAACCCTGTTCTCCCTCACTGGAATCATGGTTGATAAGGGAAATCATCCCAAAATAACCTTATTTCAGGTTAATGAAATTTGAAATATTGTAATTTACCCTGAATAATTGAGGCACTTGAGGGTGAATCGGATTGATTCGATGATTTCATGGTGAAGCAAAGCTTGGAAAAGTAAACAGAATTGATGTAGTCTGGAATTCAGATGAATATCAGCATGAGGGCTATGAGCAGCTATGTGATTTTTGTTTGTTGGGGGAGAATTTGAACATGTCTTCAACATTCGATGAATCGTCTCATGAGATGAGTTACCTTCGTTGATGTTCCTGATAGGTTCACTGTTCGGTGCCCTAGTCCCATTTTTTTCACGCATGTTTCCTGGAATGATTGTTGTTTGGCGGTTCAATTCTATTGATATGAGTGTGCCAATGGGTAATGTGGTAAACCATGGTAAACCCAAGAACAAACCTCCATGGAGATACCCAATTTGTACCACTCAATTCCGGTAGAATTATTGCATTTTATGAGTAGACCAAAAATCGATGCGTTTTCCGTGCCAAAATTGACTTAACCTCACAGATCATTTCCAAGGACTGTCAATTTAACATAGTTTAACTGTTATAATTACAATATGGGCTTTTAGCTAAGGCCCCCTAACTTACTGGTTAGAGCTGAAGCGCAAAACTGCATGTTATAAGTATAGGTATACAACCGGAACATACCCGAACATACCGGAACAATTGTAATTTTGTGCCACGTTCCATGTATTTGTTGGTTGTAAAACCCGCGGTCCCAACCTGCTACGGAGCTCCAAGAGAGTAAACGGATGAGGTTTGGGGCTAAGTGCAGGCGGGATGATCACTTCTACGGAGTCGTAGCAAGTCATATCATGGGGATATAATGAAGGTACTGTACCATGCAAACTCAATATTTTATGATATCATGCCATATACTTACAGTTGTTTGTCTTAAAATAAATACATCTGTTTTCACGGTTTATCGATTTCTAGCGCCCATAATATTTGGCTGCAAATCAGTGTACTTCGTAAACAATCCCAGGTCAGATTACTCTAATTTAGGTTTGCCTGAAAATTGCTACACTCCAATTCCATGTGGCATTTTGCAGAACTTAATTTGTCCAATTTGCATTGCAGTAAGTTGGATCTCCACCCATGTTTGAACAAACAGTACTTGCTTAATCCCTAGTGGTGATGATCAATCCAGATTATTTCCATGAACAAGCCTCACTGTTGATACATAATCCCGCAACAACCCGGCGAACTGATCCCAGCTGATTATTGGTCTTATTCTTCTCTGAGTCCAAGTGAATCCCATTTCTATTCCGCTGATGTTTAAATCCCATACCAAAAATCCATAGGCCATAGATAGCCTTAGTACATTTGTGAAATCAATATGTTTGGTCTTAAACGCAAGTTAAACCATGTTGAACCGCAATGTTGGCTGGTTAGATTACCCTCCTGTAAACGTTTACATAGATGTGGAAAACCCGCCACTCGGGGGAAACCCCATGGGTTTTCCACAGGGCGGAGGCGGCGAAGTCCCGGTGCCCGCAGAGGAGCCGCATGATGGGGCGTTCACCATGAAAGAATGGTTTTAATATGTTGTAATGAGGGGGTATTTATGGAATATTCATGGAATATTCATGGGATAAAGGAGAATCACGGGATGATTCATAGATCATTGGAGATTAATCTTATTCATGGGATAATAAAGGAGAATCACGGGATGATTTATAGATCATAGGAGATTAATCTGGGTAAATTATACCGACCTCACTGTTCACCCTCACTATAATCATGGTATATCATGGTTAGATTGTGAGGAAATCATCCCAAAATAACCTTATTTCATCTTATTTCAGGTGAATGAAATTTGAAATATTATCTAGGTCAATCTTACATGGATACTTTAATCCTTTAGTCTTTTGGTATTAATGGGAATATCTACTAACCAGCAAAGATTTTTTTTTTTGCAGGGTATCTAAGATTGGCAATGGTTAATGAAATTTGAAATATTATAATTTACCCAGAATAATTAAGGCACTTGAGGGTGAATCGGATTGGATGATTTCAGGGTGAAGCAAAACGTGGAAGAGTAAACAGAATTGATGTAGTCTCGAATTGATGTATACCCAGGTATATGTATCCCCATTTAGAGATATTATATATATACACATTAGATTAGATAATGGGATATATATATATATTATGTATATATATATTATATATATTATATATATTATATATATTATATATATTATATATATATATATATATATATTATATATATTATATATATATATGTATATATATATATATATATATATATATATATATATATATATATATATATATATATATAATTTTATATATTTTATATATTTTTTTGGATTTATGTTTTTTT
>Ga0126342_10016192_pt1 | contig 13021 bp, 11 predicted proteins | sample Cyp1metagenome_FD_92528 | JGI IMG/M metagenome (GOLD analysis project Ga0126342, IMG submission 92528) | Coral microbial communities from Lord Howe Island, Old Settlement Bay, Australia - Cyphastrea 1 metagenome | ecosystem: Host-associated > Invertebrates > Cnidaria > Coral ... | reverse complement strand
TTTATGCGGTGGTCTTGGTTTTCTCGTTTTATTTGGGTATCTGGATTTTATACGCTTTGGGTCTCTTGATTTTATTCTCCTTCATCACCCGCAACTTGAGCAACGGAAGACTAACTAGTGAACATAACTGGTTGCAAGGTGGTGCCCCCTAGATAGCTAAGTTGGTTTATAACTCCAATAACTATGGTTTATAGGTGATATATCTATAGTTAGTGGGATTATAAACCAACTTATAACTTGGGGGGCACCACCTTGTGGTGGTTTCAAACAGGAATTTTATTTTCCATTTCATATATGAGATATTCCATGATATTCCATTACCATGTATAACATTGTATAACCATTCCCAGTCATGGGTGGTTTATTATCTGGTGGTTTGGAACATTTTTTATGTTCCATAATATATGGGATGTCATCCTTCCCATTGACTCATATTTTTCAAAATGGTTATTGCACCACCAACCATCTGAAAATTTCGGGGGAATCCCGTTCTATCCATTGGTTGATCGTTTTTGTCCCAATTTTTTGGCCCAAAAACTGGTGGCCTCAGACACACAATCCTCAGTTACACACCCATCTTGATCTATTCATTTGACCCACTTGAGCCATTCGACATACCCTGGTTGATTTGTTCTTGTTTTTGGAGGTATATTGCCTGGTTTTTGGGGATTGCGCACTGATCCAGAGTAGCGACACCGTTTTTACTGTAACCCAACTAGTATTTCATGAGGATAGGGTTATTGTTTCTTATTCTTTGCGGATCACTGGCTCCACAACTTGTGGCCGAGGGTTGGGTGCAACCTTGGTCAATCAACTTGGGTTTCCCCACTGATACCGGACATGATCTCTCTTCGCTTCACAAAATGACGTCATTTCTCCAAGGTGCTTAGAGTGGTCATAGAAAAAACTGCAAAAACAGAAAGTGCAATTAAGTCTACTATTAAGTCTACTATAAACCTGAAATTAGGATTCATTGCTAGTAAGTGGGGTATCGTTACGTGTCCCCAACAAGTCCCTGTCACAAAAAAAGGTAAGGTTACAACTGAACTACTCAGTTGCAGACTGAGCCGAGTCGTTGAGGTGGTGGTCCGTGCCGAAGAAGTAGCTACAGAGGTGGCAAATCGACATGAAGGGGCTGTGAGACCGTTTTTTGGGGGGGTGCAACTTTACTAAGTGGATCATTTCACCATAGTTGTTGGGGAAATATCCCAACTTACAGGGTGGGGCCCCCAGTTATAAGTTGGTTTATAAACCATTATACCCTCCATTAACTATAGTTATATCTACCAGAAACCATAGAATTCAGCCACTTATAGACCAACTGAACGCTATTTTGGGGGCCCCATCCTGTATGGAGGTTTAGAACTTTAGAACCATGCTGAAATATCCATCTGCAACCTCAGCTGCCCCCTGAAGTAGGGTTCTTTGTTCACCATGGGACCATGGCCACAGAAAAAAACCGATAAAAATCACCCCTGGCCATCCATCAAGTGTAGGACTGGGTATCAGCTCCATTGGCCGGGAAGGTTTTGATTTTTGTCGGAGATGGAATGATAAATGCTGGCTGGTGGTTTGGAACATGAATTTTATGACTTTCCATATATTGGGAATGTCATAATCCCAACTGACTAATATTTTTTTTTCAGAGGGGTTGAGATCACCAACCAGATATAATCTCATTAGTACCCTCTGGCAATCAAACATGGCAAGCTGGAAAATCCACCGTCAATAAGATGATTTTCCAGAAAAACACCTCCATGTAGGCCACGGGGATTTCCCAGCTAGCCATGTAGCCATCTTGATTTCCCCAGTCTTCATTCTCCCAGTTTCTCAGGTTTCTCAGCTCCATTCTCCCAGGATTTGTTTCGAATTGAGAAAACAGTTTGTTGTTCCCAATGGTTTGATATTTGTTGGATCAACTGATCAACACCACGTTGTTCATTACTATACCCTAAAGATCGAATGTAAACTGAGAACACGTGGAGGTTTGAGCAATCTCGAAGCTGTACACAAACTGATAACGTAAGATAGTATGCCCAGCGTTTCAGAAACTTGTTCATGAAACAACTATATTAGCCCTATATATCAGAGGGTTAAGTGAGATTGATTAATTAAGTGAATGATATATATATACACATATATATAATATAATATACATACATTGTATACACATATTCTGTGCGCTCAGTGAGTAGCAGCCCTGGTATCCTAAGTCAGTTGTTCCGACAAAATGATCCATTGAGGATAATACTTAGAATTGTTGACTTGAGATACTTGGTCCGGATGAATCAGAAATTCCAATCATATTCCCAGTTGTGAACCTATTACCCTCTCGTAAACTAACAGTTGCTATGGAAAGATCCACCATGTTTCATGGGAAAATCAACTATGAATGGCCATGTTCAATACGTAGCTATGTTAGTTTACCAGAGGGTACACCCTTGATAATGACTCAACCTCGGGGGGGAGTTCGGTAGTTGTCAGCATCACTATGTCACTATGAATGTGAATCCTTTCTGACCAGCTTGAAAAACTGGGTGAAAACACCCCAAGAATGACTCTCCAGTAAACTAAGATGGTTTTCACCCAGCATTTCTACTTATTATCATTTTCCACCAACAAGATATGGAAAATCCACCTTTTTTGTTTTTTACTATGGAGTTAAACCATGTTACCCTCTGGTAATTTGCCACATAGCTCATTATTGAAAATGGCCCATTTATAGTGGATTTACCCTTTAAAGATGCTGATTTTCCAGTTCGCAAACTGTGACAGTTTACCAGTTAATATTTTCTATTTTCCATAGCAAACTGTTAGTATTACCAGAGGTTATATAATTTATCACCATTTAAATATGGAAAATCACCATTTAAAATGGATAAATCAACTATTTCAATGGATAAATCACTATTAACCACTATTTATCCAGAAGATTTTTGGTAACGCCCATGGCGATTTTTTTTTCCACATCGAAGGCCCCTTAAAAAGGCCGAGCCGCTGCCCTTGTGGCACGGCGACCTGGGCTTTGTGCACAGCTCCCCGGTGGATGTGGCCTTGCTACTGGAGGATGTGCCTTGGATATCTGGTTTTTTTCGGATTTGTTTGGTTGGGATGATGGGTATATCATGGTATATCTGCTTGGTGGTTTGGAACATTCCTTATTTTTCCATATATTGGGAATGTCATAATCCCAACTGACTAATATTTTTCAGAGGGGTAGGTATACATCACCAACCAGATATAATCCCATTAGTACCCTCTGGTAATCAAATATGGCAAGCTGGAAAATCCACCGTCAATAAGATGATTTTCCATTAACACCTCCATGTAGGCCACGGGGATTTCCCAGCTAGCCATGTTACATTAGTTGGGTAGATAAATGCTAACCACTAGCATTCCATTAGTAAATTCAGTATCCCATTTTCAGCTGGTAAATCCCATTAGTTGGGCATTAAAAACAATAGGAATAAGTCATGACAATTGTTATTAACATTTGTTGTTGGTAATACGTGTTAATAATACAATTGGACTAATGGTCAATAAGTGTTAATAATACACATTTGCTGTTGGGATGTAATCATGGATACTAATGATTAATAATAATGAGTGTAAATAATGATTGTCCCATTAGTAGATGTAAGCATGATTAATGATCAGTATAATCATCATTAACCATTATTAACCATTATTAACAATCATTAACCATCATTAATCATGATTATTAACCATTAATGATTAATTTCTGGTTGGTGTTTTGGAACATGACTGGATTATGACTTTCCAGAAACACTTGGGAATGGAATGTCATCATCCCAACTGACGATTCGTCATATTTTTCAAGATGGTTAAAACCACCAACCATATATATATATATTATTTCTAATTACAATTATAATCAATTATATATAATTACAAGGTGTGCCCCGTAGATAGCCAAGTTGGGTCATAAGTCAACAACTAGGGTTTATGGTAATTTGATGTAATTTGAACTATAGTGAGTAGAGGGTAAACACCTACAATGTGGGGTCCCCAAACGATAGCTAAGTTGGGGTTCACATAAGTCCAATAACTATGGTTTATTATACGCAAATAACTACAGTTCATGGGGTTTATAAACCAACGTTCACATCACTGGGGGGGCACCACATTGTGTCGTTCGTTGATGGATGTCCCAGTCCACTGGGTATGATCTCCCAGAAATGAACCAGGGAGGATGGGGCCCCCGGGGAGGCTCGCGATCGCGAGCCAAGTTGAGATATGGCTGTGGCTGAATGAACTATACTTTATGGATGTTTATGGTAAATATAATTTGATATTTATTGTTAATGGAGGGGGGTATAAGCAAATTTATAACATCTCAAACAACATCTTATAACTGGGGAGGCATCACTTTGTAGATCCTTATATCATATTGAAATAGCCCTTGCTGAGGTCGACGACGTGGACCGTTGGCCCAGCGCCCTTCAGCGCTGCTTGCAGCGTTTTCCCGTGGCTGCAGGGCGCTTGAGGCAGGTGAAGAAGGCGGGGAAAGGCTGGGGAAAGGCTGGGGAAAGGCTGGGGAAAGGCTGGGGAAAGGCTGGCTGTTGGGTGGCTAAGGAGGTACGTTATGTCCAAAATGGAGATTGAAGCCACTTAACATCACTCAACCAAATAGGGGGTTGATATTGTTTCACCAACCAAATAGAGTTACCCTCTGGTTATTTAACATAGCCATGGAAAATCACAATTTTTACTAGGTAAACCATCTGGACCATTTTCCATGGCTATGTTAAATTACCAGAGGGTAAACAATGTGAAACAAAGTGTTGAATATGGTTTAACGATGGGTGAATGGGGATACAAAAAACCGTCTGGTCACTCATGGGATTTGACCATCAAATATAACGAAGCGGAGCTCTTGGTGGGGTCATATCAAGTATGAATTGGTTGGTTTATCCTCTGGTAAATTAACATAGACCCTGAAAATTACTATTTTTTAGTGGAAACTAATCTTCCAACCCTTATTTGGCAGGGTCTATGTTAATTTACTGGAGGGTATGAGGTATTTACTGTAATCATCAAATATTGGTTGGTTGGTGGTTTGGACCATTTTTAATTTCCATATATTGGGAATTTCGTGATCCCAACTGACGCACTCCATCATTTTTCAGAGGGGTAGGTATACCACCATCCAGATCAAGTATTGGGATTATGGACATGTTTTAACTAAAAGTTTTAACCATCAACAATGAGTGTAACCGTGACACGGTGATTTATGGTGATTTAATACAACTGAATATGATTGAATATGTATATTATATATGCTATAAATAGGACTAGGAATTCCGGAAGATATAGGATATACTAGAGCATATTATTATCTATGTTTAGCCAGGCTACCTTAGTATTACAGGATGCGATCGCCATAGATGTTTATGGGTGTTTAACTTAGTTGATCAACAATTATGGGGTAGATGATTGAGGTTAAGTAGTTTAACCAACACAATGGGAATAGCATCTCAATATTTCTCATTTCAGGTGTGGAAAGTGGTTTCGGGCGTCCATTTTGATGAAAGATCTTGGCACTAGAAAATTGCAGTTCTCATAAGTTGCGGATAACCAGCAATGACAACAATGTGTAGATTAATAACCCTTTCTGCGAGAAACTTTTCTTGGGTTGTAACTCTTCCTTCAGGTTTGTCATGGTTGTCGAAAAACATAGGGCACCTATGGGCACCTCAAGATCTGGTGCTTTCTCATCATCTTACCTAGTGAAATTGCATTCTTTTCCCAGGTATACGTACCTCATTTTTGGATGCTGGAAATCACCGGTGCACCATGCCTATCTGACTATCAAAATCACAGGTGAACATCAGAAGAGCTGCTACAATGTGAGGCCCCCGTTCGATAGCTAAGTTGGTGAACATAACTCCAATAACTATGGTTTATGGTACTTATAACGAACTAGTTACTGGGGCTTTTGTTAACCAACGTTCACATCACTGGGGGGCCTCACATTGTAGCTGTGGTTGATCATTGGTTGATCATTGTTAATCCAGATCCAGACCCGAAGCGCTTCGTTGAAATTTCATCATTTTTTGCCATTCTCTCCTAGTGATTTGACCTCACTTAAGCAACCCACCTGGTTGCTTCCATATTTGGGTGAAATCAGAATTTTGTTGGTTGAATTGCGTGTCTTTTTCCTATCCCATATGCTCCAGGGTGCTGGTATATTTACCTACATTTGGGTGATGATTAAAGCAAATGTAGGGAAATATACCAGCACCATGGAGCATATGGGTATCGTTTCAAGATCACTCGGTATCAAGTTGCCAATGCAATCTTCGAGTTTCTTCGCAGCCAGGACGGCAAGATGCCTGGAAACTCAGGGGTGAAAACTCAAAAAGCATTGCCAGGGATCTGGACATGTAATGGGGATATACCATGTATAGTAAGCCCCAAGAAGATGGAAAAGTTCAAATCCCACTAAAATAGTGGTAACGCACTTTTCGGGTGACTATAACTATACATATATATATAATTATATATATATATATATATCATTATATATCTATATACTATACATGCATATCATATCAAATGATGGGGCTATATGGCGATACATGGGAACATCATGGGGTTTTTGTCTATGGGAACATACTGGAGGTCCCTTCCTGTCATAGAAAATATTGTCGGGATCTATGTAAAATGGGGATATAAAGGGGACATAACCAACCACCAACCACCAGGTTTTTTTTTCCAGTGTCAACAAACATGGCGAGGCGCTTGGAAACCCCCGAAGTAAATGGAGGCTGTAGTGGGGAAATTATCTATGCACGGGGAATGTTCTTTTGCCATGTTTGATTATCAGAGGATAAACTTTAATGTAGCTGGAAACTATGAACATGAAAGGGGAATGTTGCTGCTTGAACTTCAATGTCGGAAACTTTGGTGGTATGGACACTAAGTATAGGACCATTGGCACCATTAACATGAACCTGGTAACCTGGATAAATGAGGCTGCCAAAACGCGAAAACCATCAAAATTCACTAAGTTGTAAACGCATATCCTCCTTAGTGATCCTTAGTGCATCTGGATGTTCAGCATATTTATTGTTTAGCAGCTTGTTGACCAGCATGACACAGCATGATTCTAGTTATACGATGTTATACGTGGGTAAATCCTAATTGGGGGTCTTACTGAAAAGGATTGGAAGTATTCATCACAATGTGTTTGGGCTGCACTGGACCAGATTTTTCATGTTCAATCAGTGAGCCATGAATTTTGATATCTTGACTGGATTGATCATAGCTACTGGACACGTAAAGGCATCACAATAGCACGAAAACTGAACCTCAATTTTGGATTGTGGAGTGCAAACAAAGATGTGAAGTTGACTCTTGCAAATGGAATGTTGGGTTCGATTCTCAAGCTGTTTTCTCTAGACTCTAGGTGTTTACTGCAATCCAAAACGGCACCATTGATCCTCATCAACTTGGGATTCCATACGTTTACAGGGGTTATGTTCACCAACTTGGGTCAGACCAGAATTGGCACCGTGATGCACCGTGTCTCTTTGGTTAAGTCGCTACGTGAAGCGACTTACGAACGACGTCAGTCGAACAAGAAGAAGCTCTCGAGATCGAGACTGCAACAACTTGCAGGCGAAGATTACCGAGTGAACGCCGGATTTGTAGCGAAAGTTGTGCCAGAGTTGGACTCAGTTATCATCTCTCAGCCCGCGGAAACTTCTTGGATCAGGCTTGCACGGCGACTGGATCACAGGCTCGACAGGTCCCTTGATAGAGATCTTCGATTGCTGAAGTACCTGCAGTTATGGCCGTTTATGAGTTATAACTAGTTATTTCTATGGGGTTATACACTCTATAAATAGGGTCAGTTGAGTACTTATAACTGGTATTTCGGGCCATAACTGTAGATATGAAAAACTGGATCTCCTTCAGATCCTTCAGCATCAAGGGACCTGTCTCTGATCGACATACCAAGATCAAAAGGTTCTCAGCTGGTTGAGATTAGATGAAATTAAACTGTTTTACACTAAATTTCCCACTGTTGGTTGTGTATATTTATTTTATACGTGATTCTCATGTATTCTCCAGTACTTATCCATTATCACCAAAAACATTCTACTACTACCCCCATGTTTTTCCATATCACATTATTTTTCCGATATGTTCCCATGGTTTTAGATGCTCAATTCGTCTTTTCTCATGGCCAGGTCTTGGAAAATCATCCTGAACAATGCAGGAGTTCCCTTCACCTTCGCCTCCGTGCCGCCTTGTGGTCTTCCAAATCAAGAGGTGCCATGCTGTGCCATGGATGGATGAATCATGGATCAAGTTGAGATCCATGGAGCTGAAATTTGGGTTTTAGATTGCTATAGGATTCTATGGCTTCTTCTAGTTGTAGATATTGCAGTGCATTCTGCAAAGAACCTATCAAATGAAGAGGGTGGCAAAGGGTTTGTATGAATGGATCAAACAAGATGTCCTCTGTGTGCATATTTTGATACTTTGCGAGGGATCATGGAATGGCAGTAATGAAAAATGTTAAACACATATAGATTATAGATATGTTGCATTATTTTTGTTGAATGTGGTAGGTACATGAAAAGGATCGTTCCACATAGTGATTGTGATTATAGATGTATTTAGTCACGACGGAGTATGGTTGTATTTAAGTTTGTCATCTCTGCTTTAAAAAACCCTTCAGTCTCTCACACGAGAAGATCTGTACTCTCAACCCACCAGGTTAAGCTGGCAGAAATGTAATTGAAATGTAACAATTCCTCCTTGGAATTTCCAAAAGATGGGACAACCTGGGTTGATTCCGGGGGAACAAAACAGCACTGAACTCCCGGTTTTTCCACAACAGCAGACACCATCCCTTAGCCAACAAAGACCAGCTCCAGACAATGCCAAGGCGCGTGAAATCGGTAAAGAAATGGAAGTAGCAGTAGCTTGTGTATGGCAAGTGGACAAAACATTTCGCAAAAGAACGATGTTTTTGTCCAGCTATCTACTTGCTGTCTAGCTGCCTATGAATCTACCTGGCTATTAATCTATATCAATATGTTGCGTCCTGCCTGTGAACCTATCTTGTGCTAAGTATAGCCGCTGTTTTGTGTCCATGTTTTTGTGTTTTCGCCGCTGGGCACTTTTGGACGAGTAATGACTTTAGTGTTCCAATCAGTACTCTTCAGCAAGCTGGCATAGCTATGGAACATCATTTTTTTTTCATAGGTAAATCATCTATATGCATCTATCAATGGACCATTTTCCACAGCATTCTAGTTGCCTGGAGGGTAATTTTGACTTTTCAGTACACTGGTTTTGAACCACAGTATCACTCGACTGGGTTTTGAGAAATTTTAAACCTCCTATCCCTAGGAGTGGGTCGTTTTCCATATCCCGAAATTTATATCTCGCAACCAAAAGTACCAGCATTCACAGCCAAATCCTGAGATATTTGGCTGAATGTCAGCGTTTGGTGATAGTGAATGCTCATACTTCCATGTTTCTTTCTGGTTGGTGGTTTGGAACCATGGAATTTTGAATGATTTTCCATTCAGTTGGGAATGGAAAATCATCCCAACTAACGAACTCCATCATTTTTCAGAGGGGTAGGGCGAAAAACCACCAACCAGCTTTTCAACCTCAAATGCTGGAGGGTTCTAACACCTTGCACTTTTTTTCTGGTGGAGGCTTAAACATCTTTGATGGGTGTACTTTGATGAACATGATCACTCGCAACTGGGGATTCATCCAGTACCAAGCATATATTAGTATACATGTTTTGATTCCTCCAAAGAATACATATATATATATATACATATATATATATGGCATGATGGTATACGTATGTATGTATATAATTATATATATATATAATGTTCTATTGATATACTATAGATTGGTCCCCGTTCGTCCCCAAAGATAGTCTGTAAATGGATGTCAAGTTGTCAAGCTAGACATGGTATAACAAAAAAAAAAAGGTTTTACCCCATACCTCTACAGGGTGGATATAGCCTCCAGTTCTGAATTGGTTTTATCACCTCCATATCCACCGCACCCGAGTTATTGGAGTTACCTAAGCAGCCAACCAAGCATAACTAAGCCAACTATGGAGCCCCACCTGACGTATAGATTTGATGTATTTTGGTGTATTCAAAAAACTGGAGCAATCGTGGCTAAAAACCTGGAGGCCCTGCAATTAGCGTGTCAAGACGATCAATGTGGTTTCTTTGATACCGGCATCGCGGAGCATGGTGAGGGAACCCGGGGAACCCGGTGTGCTTGTGGGCTAAACCACTGCTATTTCTTGTGAACCAATGGGACATGACCCGGCATCTTTGTTCCTGGAATGCCAGCAGATTGATTGAAAAACCCATGTGGATGAAAAGTGATCAGTTGCTACTAAAATGGTAGCCCCAATCAAACAGCCTAGGGGGTTGGTTGAACTGTAGTTGTTCTCGGCTTTGAGTAACGCATCAAAGCCGTGGAAGCCCCGAAGCCAAAGAAGGAACTGTTACAGCAATTATGACACTTTGGAAATGTAGGGGTTTCCATAAATGGGGATCCCCAAAATATTGGATGTTTTATTTCATGGAAAATCCTTTCTAGAAATTGATGATTTGGGGGTACACCCATGACTTCGGACCCGCCCATGTGAACGGTTCGGACCCGCCCATGTGAACGGTTTGTCGAGGATGTTTGTGCAAAAATTCCAATGGGAAATCCACCCGAAATGCGGAATCTATAGGGAATACCCTCCAGTAAATTAACAGTTCGACCCTGCCATTCATCGGGGTTGGAAGACTAGCGAAACCACTATAAATAGGTCATTTTCAGGGTCTATGTTAAATTACCGGGGGGTACGCTTTATATGTTTTGGATCTTCCGAATCAGAAAATCCATGTGTAACAATTGTGTAGGTGGATTTTGACCTGTGGATGGGCCAGCGAAATCCTGCACCAGGCAGGGGAACTATGAAAGGTACCTATGAAACACTGTAAATAATGGGATTGTCATGGGAAAAACCATCTACCAACTGGTGCAGGATTTCTTCCATCCACCGTATGTCCTGGTATGAATCATAGATCCCATTTCTGCAAGTGCTATCATGCTGTATCCCCATTTCGCCCACTAGAAAACCCGCGAATACCACTGGGGGGAGGCATCAAAAAAACAGCCTTTTGGGATCCAATGCATCAGTAGGATTTTCCATATTGGAGGATGCTCATCAATCTAATCATAGGGATTCATTGGGATTTACCCTCTGGTAAACTAACATAGCTATTGAAAATCACCATTTTTAATGGGTAAATCAACTATAAATTGCCATTTTCAATAGCTATGTTAAATTACCGGAGGGTAATCATAGGGATTCATTGGGATTTATTTGTCCAATATCTGGAATCACCACTGATGGTGGGATGACCATACCATGCGCATGGACCATGGCACTGCCACGGACGTGTCTGAAAATCGGTAAACCCCGTAAATTCACCATTTCTATAGCCACAATGTTGATAAAGTACTGGATTTGGGGTGCTTTATTTTCAAAGCCATATGATGGTATCTGTACTTAGATGTGTATTTTTTTCCTGTCAGTTTGTGGGTGGTGAATCGTGGTGAATCACATTTCTTAACCATAAATCCACTGAAGTATGATGAAACGTAGCGTAGGAAATGCTACCCACTTAAGTCTATTGGCTATTCTCCACTTGCCAACTAGGAAATAATAAGTGAGCTATTCTTCCTTGGTTATTCTCACTTGGGTGTTTGTTTCCAAAAAGAAATGGTGCCCAAACCACGAGTTGCCCCGACCAAATGGTTTAAAGCTTGGAGTACCCCATTCCATCCAATATTTGAGAACACAATCAATTCCCCACAGAAAGTACCATGATCTTAGGGTAAATCACCCATGTTTAGACACCCTCTCATACGATGCATATCTTCGGTCGTGGCAAGCGGGGGTATTATCTGGACAGGATCAGCCAGGAGAGCGACGCGCAGGTGATCGGCTTTCCAGCGAAGAGATGTTACGATGTCGGCAGTCAGGAATGCTGGACACTGCAGCGCAGGTTGCAGACTTTATCCGCAGGTTGATCTAGTTCCGATCCTTAAAGGATGGCTTCCTCCTGACATCGGGCGAGTGGAATGTTTGACAGAACCTAAAACATTTGGTTCCGCAGGTCCAGCAGCTCCAATGCAATGCCTGGTTGTCAGGCCCAGCATTCCATTGACATTGTCTTTAAGCCAGGTCTGCTCCCTTTGCACATGGTGCCACTTGCACCCAAACCTCACAGGGCGGACTTAAAGATGGGTCCTGTGGGTCCTGGTAAGATCGCCGGTCCAGTTCTACTACACAATAAGTGGGCTACATTTCACCATAGTTGTAGGGGTTATATCTCCACTTATGGAGGGTATTAGCATAATATATCCAATGTATCATCAATATATATAGATATATATAATTATATAATCGAATTGACATACGTGGGTTAGAAAATCATTTGTACACATTAATTATATCCCAATATATCATCAATATATCCCCGTTGAAAAGCCCAAGAATTCCCCGGAGGTGATGAGGAGCCCTTGCTTCGCCTGAAGTTGATCCATGAGGAGGGCACAGCCAAAGGCGCGACCTGACCGTCCCATAGGTCGTAAGTAGTAAATGGGCATCATTCCCACTAAGTAGTTAGTAACTGGAGTTATAACCTAGTTATAAGCTAGTTATAAGCTAGTTATAAGCTAGTTATAAGCTAGTTACAAGCTAGTTACAAGCTAGTTAAAAGCTAGTTATAAGCTAGTTATAAGCTAGTTATAAGCTAGTTATAAGCTAGTTATAAGCTAGTTATAAGCTAGCTATAAGCTAGTTATAAGCTAGTTTTAAGCTAGTTATAAGCTAGTTATAAGCTAGTTATAAGCTAGTTATAAGCTAGTTATAAGCTAGTTATAAGCTAGCTATAAGCTAATTATAAGCTAGTTATAAGCTAGTTATAAGCTAGTTATA
>Ga0126342_10016191_pt1:2500-13021 | contig 13021 bp, 14 predicted proteins | sample Cyp1metagenome_FD_92528 | JGI IMG/M metagenome (GOLD analysis project Ga0126342, IMG submission 92528) | Coral microbial communities from Lord Howe Island, Old Settlement Bay, Australia - Cyphastrea 1 metagenome | ecosystem: Host-associated > Invertebrates > Cnidaria > Coral ... | reverse complement strand
TTGTTTTTTAAAGGGGATCAATTAAAAGTCAAATTGGCCAAACTGAAATTTTCGGAAATTGGAGATGGATGCCTGTTTTTAGTATTAGGGGGACGTTTAGTATTAGGAGGAAGGGATTATTTGGACATATTTGGACTGGTGTAGTGAAAGAATGTTGAAGAGTGAGCAAGCTGTCTTTATGTTCACCAAATTGCAGTGCCAGGTGCTGCCTTTTTCCTCTTTTTTGCAGACACGCACCTTGCTAAGCTTTTCAAAACACCATGGGCAGTTGCGCATGCAACGACAACCATTTGGCGCCAAGCTCAACCCCAAGCAGCTCAGGCTTCTATGGCACATCCTTGGCTGTACCATCTTGGGCGTGTGCTATGTCTTCGTTCAACGTCGGGGCCGAATCCGGGCCTTTGTTTGTGAGGTGCAGGGCAGCTATGAGATTTCCGTGAAGGATAGGAAGAACATCTCATGTCTATCATGTTTGGGCTGGATCTGGATTCTGGATGCACATCTGCCAGATGCATGACTCGATCGTACTCGATGCTGCTGCATGAGCATTGCTGGATGCATTTGGCTCGCAGTGTTTCTTTTGTCTCACAAAGCATGACCTCCATCCTGAACGAACCATGACATACCATGACACTCAACGTGGCGAAGACATCAATGATATATCATATCAATGATATATCAATGATATATCAATGATATATCAATTATATATCAATGATATCAAGGCATTTTCGTAGCAGAGCATCAGTACCGCAGCTATTCCTTGACGCCTCTGTGATTTCCAAATTCGTGCCCACGGCTGTGCATTTTCTGCAAGAATACTAGTGCCAGAGCAGGTCCTGGCAAGGTGTCACCTGGCGTCCGCGGCAGACATTTGAAATGGACCTTAAACAGTTAGGGATCAAAGCCATTCAAAGCCCATATGATTCAGCAATTTTTCGGGACACTGACAAGCAATTTTCCAACATTCAGCCATTTCGATGTGAGAACCCCATCTGCAGTTCACCAAACTGCTTTGGTCCAACTTGGGGCCGTCCACCGGATCGCAGGTGGAAACTTGGCGATGGCTTGCAACGACAGCAGTGACGATGAGTGCTGGGCCTCGAAGGTTGGAGCTGGAGAGGAGCGGAAGCGATCCAGCTACGAGGCGCGTACGCTGCCGAGTTCGCCAAAAAAGATCAACTGATCGCCACCAAAACATGGCATACACCGAGTCCGAGTGGGCAGGGCCTGACATGGTTTGCCTGTTGAACATGATTTTCCAAACTCGTTTATTTTTTGGAAGGGGTGAAAGCAGTTGAAGGTGCCGACAACCATGGCAAGTGCCCTAAGTGGCTCACACACTCATACTGATGATTGTTCATAGATGTGATGACGAGTAGTGATGGAGTTACTGTCAGTCAATGTTTCCTACAGATCGACGGGCCGCATTTTTGGAGTAATAAGTGACCAGTATAGACTGACTCAACAGCCTCAACAGCACCCTTGCAGACACCGCAGGAGTTGGAGATGCTGACAGGCAATGGTCATGCCACCGCTGAGGCCAGCAAAATGGGGCAGCAGATGGCGAAAAAAATCTGGGAGAATCGGCATTACCTGGTGATTGGGTGGATACTCCTGGCACTTATCATGGCTCCGTTTGCATATGAATTGGCAGCCTGGCTTGGAGAGTTGCACATGTTGCACATGTTGCACGTCTTTTGTTGAAACATAAGAGCAACAAACGCCGATACTTTGGAAAACTGGACGACTGGCCCAGAGTTTCAACTGGTTTCAAGATGTTCTCAGCGAGACTTCTTCACACCTCCCACATCCATCATTTGCCCTTACCGATCTTACCGTAAGGTGATCAATGCCCTGCCATTGCCCAAGAATCCACCGCCGGGCACGCCCAGCGCGCTGGCGGAGGATCTCTTTGAGGTGGGAAGATGTCGTGGATTTGATGGAGAAATCATGGACGCCATGATGAAAAGATGGAAAAACGAAACATCTTGGTTTCAAGCCTTGGTTAACGGCTAAAGATCCTTGGGATGATGATGATGATGATGATGATGATGATATGGTGGTGGTGGTGATGATGGTGGTGGTGGTGATGGTGATGGTGGTGGTGATTGTGATATGGGTTGTGATATGGGTGATGATATGGGTGATGGTGTGGGACATATGGATGGATAGTTTTTTTTTTTTTGCGTACAACCTTCTCACCACTGACCTGCTCGTTGATGTGGAACTGTGGAACTGTTAGGTGAAATTTCCCTACCTGGTGGGGATGAAGATGGAGATGGTCCTGATCAAGTGCCTGGGCCATCCTGGGCCAGTCCTTGTCATGTCAGGCCATAGGTCCATAGGTCGCGCATACCGGGCCCGTCCCTGCGACCTTTTTTGGATTCGAGGTGTCGCGCAGCCTGCGACACAGCCGTGACATCAGTGAGCCAATCCCATGTTGAGACCTTGAAGGACCTTGAGACATCTTGAAGCCAGTGGCAAGTGGGTGGGACTAAAAGCGGTGGTGGAATCACGTGATCTAGATTGATTTCGACTATTTCAGACTTAGAATTCATGATCCGTTTTAGGCGATGTATGGAGTCTTAGCTGGTAGGTCCAAGGTCTGCCATGTGAAGAGGTGTAGGGTAACGGCGTATGGTAGCGTGGTGTAGCAATTGAGAACCCTGTGCGTCCCACCGCGTCCCACCGGGTCCCACTCCGTTCATCTCCATGCAAGGACATGGTCCTGCGCTTTGGTTTCAAATATCCTGGGACCATCATTGACATTCGGTCCTATTACACCTTTGGTAGAAAGATCGATCACAATCCGATGCTGTCCTTTGACAAGCAGAGCATCCTCTTTGTCTGGAGCTCCTGAGCTTGATATATTTCAATATATTTCATATCTCAGGATGGGGTCAGTTTCTGTAATGACAATTGATCATTGGGGAGATCAGCCATAGGTCCCACTGATGGCCATGATAGATCACGATAGCCCCACAGCGCTCTATGAACGCAACTGAGGTTGGCGTGTCAACGGCACGATGAAGCTTCAAGCGCAGGATTTTGCGAAGAAGGTGTCCAAATTCTGCGACAATTGGTGCCTTGCGCTTCTGGTAAAGTGGATTTTCATGGATTTTGGTTGAATTAAATCACCCATCGAGCTTCAAATCAAAAATAACCAAACAGATTGACTTTGGCATCGGGCCATGGCCACCGAGGAATGTCCAGGTGGATGATGGGCCTGATAGCTTTGAGCTCCAAGCGACTGGCCCCACCTTTCTGAATGTGGCCATGAAGGATACTGTTCTACACGAGGAGCCATGGCATGGGGGGGTATCAAGTTGATGCATGTATCGAACATGGTGAACAATCCATAAGTCATTTGCTGGGACATATGGGATTGCAAATTAATCCGTTAAACCGTTAAACCCATAAATTCAAAATAATTTAAATGGTTCCGGAGAGAGAGAGAGAGAGAGAGAGAGAGATGTCCTATGAATCGCATCAGAATCTGCAGAATCTGCAGAATCTGCAGGTGCCAATCCATGAAATTGAGACGCTCTGGCTGCCCTTCGGCATTTTGGCGTATCGCCTGCGGAGCGCTCGGCTCCTACTGCTGGCTTTGTGCTCGATGCCTATTGCCATTCTCGTCTCATTTGGCTTTATGACCCTTGGCGATGAGGATAGTTAAGCGATGTTTGATGCCTTCAAATATGGAGATTATGAAGGGGAAACGCGATATGACAACATGTGAAGATGATGTGGTTGGTTAGTAGCCAATGGATACTACTGGGTCAAAATTGATTGGGGAGTGCATTTTGTGCAGGATATTCTGGTCCAATTCTCTCAGCTCGGCGAGGTATTTTGTATCCACCCAGCTGCCAGTGATTCTTTATGCCTTGGTGATGATGCTCATGCTCTGCACGGCACTTTCTTTTGACTACTCGCTGTTCACCATGACAAGATATGGCGAAGAGCGGCGTAAAGGTGCGAGTCTCGAAGATTCCATTGCAGCTTGGCAACGGCAGGCCTAGCATGGTCCAGCATGGTTTAACCCATTCAAAGTGGGGGGTTTGGCAAACATTGTCCAGCCGGTTGATGGTTCTAATATATCCTTTATCCTTTGATTTATCTCTATTTATCTTTATTTCATTTACATTTCCTTCTTTATTTGGGATTTGATTTCGATCTTGATGGGGTTCCAAGATGTTCGAGGCAACTGTGATCACACAAAGCGGTCACGTCGTCCTGGTGTCGGGCCTGGTGCTCACCATTGCCTATGGCTCAATGCTATGTCTTCCAGGCTGGAACACACCTCGCGGATCCTCGCGGCTGTCCCAGGATCAGGATCGGATCTCCAAAAAGTTTCAGAATGTCGGGATGTCTAGGGAGAAGTTCAGGGAGAAAGCCTGGGAAAACGCGGGAACCATCTGAAGACAGACAACAGCTTTTGAAACCGATGTTGACCATAAACTGACCATATCTGATCACAAACCAAATGGTTCAAACCGGATGGTTTCAACCCGAAGGTTCGGTCCCCAGTGGCCAGGTGCCTTCAAGAGCTTCTGTGTGGCCGCCTGTAGCATGATCCTGCCCCTGGGCCGTTGAAATCTTGAAATGCACAAAAAACCAGCTGAGCATTGACGAGTTGTATCATTTCGTGTATCATTTCGTGTATCATTTCACGATATTTTGATATATTTTGTGCTGTATCAGTGTATCCCAAGGTGTTGCATTGGCGTCCAGCTGACCTTTGTCCCGTGCCTCCTGGGGACCTTCCCGTGGATCGGTGATGGTTTCGATGTCCAGAACGACGAGGAAGCGCCGGATGAGGCAGTCCCCAATGCCACCCGGCTGCATAAATTCGTTGCGCGGGAGACAGCCAAGAATTGCAGCTTCCTATAATGATCTTGCCTAAACTGATCTTTATCATCTTTATAGTGCTTGATTTATATACACCTATTTTTTCAAGTTTTAAGGATTGGCATGTCAACCCATAGAACACTTCCAACGGACAAAAACTGAAGCAGGAAGAGGGGGAGGAGGATGACATCGGCAATGAAGAGCTCGAAGAGGACACACCAGCGACTAGACAGATGAAACTCGGCTGCAAAGCTGGCAGTAGCTAGGGCCCTGTTCCCAAAGTTGAGCCCTGTTCCTGTTAAGTTTGTTAGGCAAATCATTTGACCTTCGGACACTTGCCGTGGAATGACTTGAGCATCGATGGGAGGTTGGGGGTGGCTATGGGTGGCTCATCCCCCAGCTGAAGGTTGCGGCATGTGCGGGTGTTCCGGAAGGGCATCTATTACAGAGTCGGGGGCAAACTCACACAGTGCCCTTTGCCGCTTGGTCCCGCTTGGTCCCGCTTGGTGCAGTGGAGGCAACCCACATGAAGCATGTTCTTCCATGATAAACTGCTGGAGGCCCACCTCCCAGGGTAGAAGGCATCCGCTGATGGGCTGAGGAACATCTTAGTGCCAATCCTCATCTACGTGGTGACATCTCCGCTCACCTACCGAGCTTCTCAGTGCCCACGTTTGCAAAGCAACAGTCCGGACTGTCCCGCTGTGTCCAAGAACAGCCAGACATGGGCCCTGCCAGGTACAAAACGGGCCATGCCTATGAGCTTCAAATCCCTCGAGGAAGAAAAGAGTGGGAGACGTCGTTGCAAATTCAATCCAACTTCCCAACAAATGTTGGCTGCATCTTGGCCATCCCTGACGCTAATTACTCATCTTGTCGCATGCCTCGCCATGACAGTTATGATTCTACGATTACTAAATTTGTTGATGCTCTCCAAAGCTTCCAGTAGACTTCACCCAGTTGGTTCCAAAGTGTTGGCGCCAACTAGCACAAAAACCTATTTTGACCTGCATGCTTCAGATGCCTTGCACGGTCTCAATTGCAGTTGCTTGATTTTGCCAAAAAAAACTTGTTTTCCAATGTTTTTCTACTTTCCTCGCAGTTTTCTCCTTAATTCTCCTTGTTTTGGATTCCTCAGGTATGATGCCCGCCCTAATCATTGCCACCAGTGAGTTGTCGTCTGAAGAAGTCTTCAGCACATCTCTGCCACCGCTGCCCTTGCAGATCCCCGGCACCACTGTGGCACCCGACGTCGTGCGGCGACTCAAGGAGACGGCCTCGACGGCCTCGACGGCCTCGATTCACTCAGTGCAGAAACTTCCGGTGACACCAAAAGCCACCTGCAGAGGTTGATAAAGTTTGAAGGGCTTCAGTTTGATCCACTAAGTCACTAAGATCATTAAAAAAACGTATTAAGCATGTTAAACTGTGCACTGAAGAAATGGATGCATATATATATATATTATATTATATTAATTTATATATATATATATCTCTCTCTCTCTCTTCCAGATGGCGATGTTGATTTTTTTTCATCCATTCTTATCCTTTCTAAATGGCCCAGTTTGCCCATGTTCGCACTTCGCTTGCCAAGTCTAATGCCGACGAAGTCCAACTGGCTGCTGACCCGGAAGACATCCAACCCGTCCCCGACGTTCCAGAAGAGATCCAGCCGCACGTGCACATCGAACCGAAACCGCGCCACGGAAACGCCTCCGGGACCTCAACGGAGAACGGCGACAACGACAACGAGGCGGAGAGAGATGTTTAGTACTCCATGGATCTCCATGGTACCCCACTGATATGCGACAGTTCATGGGGTAATGCTAGTGTCATTCTCCGGGATTTACATGTGCATTGCTGCATGTGTGTGCATATGCGCATGCATGATCATGCATGTACGCCTGCACCTACATGAGCGGGCTTAGCTTTCTGAAAGGAGCCCCTGGACGTCCGTGGTCAAGCTTTCTTTGATGTGAACTGCGACATGGTGAACAGACTCATCCATACCACAAGGACCGTGCAGAGCCTTTGTGCGTGTGCATAGAGAAAACATTGATCTTCCTATCAGGATTGTGGGCTTCTACCAGTCAATGATTTTCCCAAGTATATACCAAGCCCGGTGCGCCACTTTGGCTTTGGGTATATTTGTGTGAGTAATTATAACAGCACTACTGTATGTCACTATGTAATCAATACTTTTGATATCTTTTGATTAATATTCATTCCGTGTATTTAGACCATGAACCGTTCAGAGATGCCGGAGATCTTCTACCTTGTCATCCAGGAACGAGACCTATGCGTTGACGTCAGTGAACTTTCAGAGCCCTACCTTCTATGGCGAGCACGCCAATGGTAGTGTGAAGTGTTTGAACTACAAATTGACTCACACCCTCCGCGCCAACTTCTTCGCCAAGAAGTTCATGTTTACTTCCAGGCTCCGATAGCATCGATAGCCATGTGCTGCTATGGAGTTTCATACTTTTAAATAATTATTATTTTTGTCCAACCCGTTGAATAATTGTCGAGAGCTAAAACGATACACACACACATATATATATGTATAAAACAATAGTACATAATTGAATATAATGATTATAGATGAGTTCTCCAGCTCTTGGTAATGAGGTTTCACATCATTGATCGTAGCAGCCTGACCATCACGAACTGTTGGTGTTTTCACCCTGGCACAGCATGTCATGTTGTCGTGACATGTCGTGCTGAGGCTCATGCAGAAGTTATGGAACCAGCTGGTGAATGCAAAGCATGACGCCATGCTCACCCTACTAACGCCCAAGATGGACCCCTTTAGTGCAGAAGCCTTCAAGATGACTGAGGAGATCTTGCAGCATCTTGCAGCAGCATGGTTGGAGTGTCAGTTTCTTAATGAATTTTCGCTGTTGACATAAATCTGGCTTATTTTATTCCCTTTCTCACTTGATCGTTGTACGAATTAGGGCTGTTACATGCCAATATATGCTATGAGCCTGAGCAAAACGAAGACTTGGACGGATGCTTGCACCCGTGGGTGTAGCGGTGTTGCGCAAACAAAAACATCAGGAGCTGCGAGCGCTGCTGAAAAATGCCAGCTTAGCTTCAAGGCAAGGGATGGCACAGCCATTTTGAATCACTGAAGTTCTATGGCTTACTCCATATTTTGAATCCATTTCGACAGGAGATTGTAGATATTTCACAGCGTCACGTCACAACAGTGTCAGGGAATCTGGCTTCGGCGACATCACCTACATGATGTTTTCGCCCAGCGCCATCATGATGGCGACTGCAGCTGCAGATGTAGATTGAATGGCTGGTGATTGACCCCTTTCGCCAGTATAAACACGCCCCCAGAAACCCAGGCAAGGTAACAGGATACCTGCAAGGTTTTGGCCACTGACGCTGAGGATCTCATCAAATACACCAACGACAGGCTCTGGTGGGCCTTTTTGGGCTGTTCTATCCTTTGCTTCTGGGCGCAGGGACAAAAAAGTATTTGCATGCCTGAAAATGGGGAATATCCCCCCAGTCGTGGCATGTCGTGGCCATTTGAATAGGGAACATCACCTTAAACCATTGCATTTTGGGGCATCCCATCTTCAGACAAACCCTTTTCAATGTCTTCCCCCACTGCATCTCTGCAATTTCTTCACGGAAATTATGATTGTGCGGGAAGCGGCGGCACAGTTTCAGCGCACGGATGCATCTCAGGTTTCGTTCTCATTGCAGTGGCCTTCAAAGCTTGGCTCTAGAGCTGCAAAACTGCTGATGTTCAAGAGGGAGTCCGATCATCGATGTTTGAATCTGAAAAACGTCCAATCCATGGCTTCTTCATGCTAGATCCCTAGAACGTTCATGATTCTGTACTTTCTAATTCTTTAAACCTTTATTTACACATTTGTTTGGAATCGCCAGAATTGTGTCAGTGCTAGGCTCATTCCACTGAAGCTGCTGTTCACGGTGATCTTGCCAATCAGCTGGGCCTATGGGGCTGCCTTGTTCGTCTATGAAGATGGCTGTTTGGAGTGGACCGGCATCACCGGTTTATCTCCCACCTACATCACCAATAGCGGCCCCGCAGGGCTTGATTGGACCATCCCTTTGTTTACCTTGACCATCATGTTGGGCCTGGCTTTGGATCCTTGGTGGATGAAATCCCGGGGGGATTTCAGCATATTTCACCATGAAACCTGGGCAATCCAATATCATCAAACATATTGGATACATATGGGTCATATGGGGATCATAGAATAATTTTGATAAATGATGGTTGGTTCGTGATTAGTTGGTACATTGTGCTATCCAATATTTATCAATATTTGTTGGGCATTGTCATAATCCGTGAGCTGAGAATCCACTATGGAAACCAACCATTACTTTGAAGGGCTTTTTGAACAATTATGGTTCTTAGCACTGCTGGATTTGTCCAATCCAACCCATGTTTTCCTTAAACCAACAGTAACGCATGATTTTAGACTTTACTATGGAGCCTGAATGAATTTGAGGACTACGATGTCTTCCTCTTTGAGCGGGTTTGGGAATTCCGAGAGGAGGCGCCCGAGCAAATTGGGCGTTTCGCGTCCAATGTAGATAGTGCATAGAAATGGTCTGGTGGTTGGATGTGGTTGGTGGTTTCAATCATTTTCGCAATTCTTGGATAATGAACCTCAAGTGACTGTTTGATCTGGTTGTGTACAGATTCTTGAATACATTTTTGATGCCGCCAAACAAGATTGAGACGACCCAGCTAAGATACTGTATCCTTCGGCAAGCAACCATGGCAATGGGAAATCAATGGAGGTTTCAACCGGAAATCATCGAACTAGATGGTGTGACTTTTTTTCCGCTTGGAATATTTCCAGCCATGTTTTTGAATAAATTGTAGGGTCATATTTAATAGCATATACAGTATATATATATACATACAGTATAACCATGTATAACCCAATCCCCCAATATTTAACACCCCAGAAATGGTCCCAGTCATACGTTCTTCCATCCCCTACATCCACCAGGGTTTCTGTGGGGCGGGGCGTTTTTCGCGGTGTCGTGTTTGGTGTCAGTTTTTCCAAATGGGGATGGATCAGTTGTTACCGTTGTTACTTACATCCTATTACCATGGTACTCGCTATAGTGGGTAAACATCCAATGTAAATCATAGATCTTGCTTATTATATCATTACCATATAGGTACCATGAACCATTTTTTCGTAAGTACCATATTAACATCATCTGGATGTTTTAAATTATATGGGTAATGTCACAAAAATCAAGTTGCCAGTGAGTAAACATCCATATCATCCATTCACCGTTGCTACGGTTTCGACGGTCCCATCCGCGGGCAGGGCTTCGGCGACAACGAGGCGGTCCAATTGGCGTTGTCCGCCACGGGCCCGACGATCACCGCTGCGGGGCTGATCTTTGCCTTCACCTTTGCCACACGGCCAGGGGGAATCCCCATCACTACCCGGGGATACCTGGGGTACCATTTAAAAAGATCAGGGCGTGGTAAATATATGCGTGGTTACTGGTTTATGGAGATTTTTGAAGACTGAAACCAAATTTTGGTGATTGTATCATGTTGAACTAGAACATGTACCAACACCTGTTCCATACCCGAAATCATATCAAGCAACAAGGGTTATTCGGGCTATGATTTTGTTTGGGGATGTATGC
>Ga0126342_10016190_pt1 | contig 13021 bp, 17 predicted proteins | sample Cyp1metagenome_FD_92528 | JGI IMG/M metagenome (GOLD analysis project Ga0126342, IMG submission 92528) | Coral microbial communities from Lord Howe Island, Old Settlement Bay, Australia - Cyphastrea 1 metagenome | ecosystem: Host-associated > Invertebrates > Cnidaria > Coral ... | reverse complement strand
GCCGCCGTTTTCCTGCAACACCCGTGGACTTGAGCCACGTATGTTCGAAAGATGCGGCTGCATCCAGAAACCCCTCGGAGATGCACAATCGAATGGAAGACAGGACACTGGCAAAATTCACATATATATATATGTGTGTATATATATATGTGTATATATATATATATGTATATATATATGTGTGTGTTTACATCGCATTGCATTGCATTGAGTTGCACTACACTACACGGACTGCACTACATTACGTACAGACACGTACAGACATATAACCAAAAAGAACATAGAGACATACAATGACAAACATATATACACACAAGGCATTTGGCTCCATCGAGGTGCCCCTTGCTCCCGTGCCATCATTTGCCTAAGCGGTCTTATCGCCGTTTGGACCGCAGGCGCTGTTTTGCTACTGGTTTTTTCCAATCCAATGCTTACGCCTTATTTGTTTGTGATTTTCCCTTGGCTGTCATTCGCTTGACAGCCAACGGGCTATATATGGCTGGCATTTTTCATTTGCAACGTGGATTTTCCGGTGCATCCGAACTTGTTTTGCCCTCGGCTCTGCAGTGGCCGTACACGGATATTTTCACATTCTTCCTGAACCTCCACGGTATTTAGCATTGAGGTTTCTGTCGATCAAGTGGTCTTCAGGTGCGGATGTGCAGTGTGGATGTGCAACTTTGGCTGGATACTAGTATTCTATATCTTGGTCATTGTGTATATCAACCTCCGTTATTGCGGAGACAAAGAGGAGGAGATTGCGCAGGAATCGGGCGTTAGCCCGCTATTTGTGGCATCGACATTCGAAAGGCCACACATCTCTACATCGATCACAGCTGCATTGGCTTCACAGAACTTTGAGTTCGCATTCACTCAAAGGACGCACGATTCATCCAGCTTATTCAAAAGCAATGGACATGGAGTCTTGCCCTTGGCGCTGTCCGTGCAGGAGATTAAACAAAAAAGTTCATATGCATTGTCCAATTTGAAAAGCACGCTGACACACTGGACGAAAGGAACCAAGCCATACCAGTGGAGCGCAGAAGACAATTCCATCTGGCAATGGGAAGGATATCCAAAGGAGAACCATACAAGGTCGAGTACAAGGAGCGAGAGTGCCAAAAGGAGAGCCAAAGGAAAATGGAAGGGAAAAAAGGGTCGTGGGAAAGGGCAGGCACAGCAGGCACAGACAATGTCGCCCTCCCCGTTCCAATCGCAGACGACCTTTTCTGCCTGGCCATCTCCGGAGACAACTCTCCAAGCATCGACCTCTCAAACTCAAGCACCTGTAGCACCGGACAGTTTTGCAACATCATCAAGTTCGACTACGGCTGCTGCACCAGCGGGTCACATAGAGCTTGTGACCGTAGTCCGAAAGCAATATCCGGACATTGGCAAGGCGCCTTCAGATATTCAGGCTGCAGTCAAGAAGGCAGATCAGGCCTTATCAAAGCAGCTGGGATCGGATCTGCACAAGGCGTCGACCCAAATTACGAAAGCACCCAAGCAACTGAACACGCTGAGGGATGCGAAGAACAAGCACCGAGAGTCGTGGTTACGGCACTTGAAAGATTCTGTCACGGGTTGGGAGAATCAGATCAAAGCTTTTCAGGAACAGCAAAAGCAATATATGGACCAGATCAACAAGGCAAAGGCGGAGATTCAGGCAACACGGAGATCGCTACAGACGGTCTGAGGCAGAGGAGGCCACAGACGAAGCTCAAGAGGACGAATCTCTCAAGAGGGATGTGGATGCGCAGTCTCTGGCCAAGAAGGTTCAACTACTCCTAGAACAAAGTGCAGCGTTGACCTCCCCAATGGAGACTCAAGATGTCATGGACTCAGAAGAGGAAAATGCTCCAAAATCAAAACGACAAAGATTATTGGAACCATTTGGGCATGCTGCTACTCCTGGAGCACCTGGTGCACCAGAAGCATCCATGTGAGTTTTGGCGATGGTTATGAATGTCCTCGGAATTTGTGCCATGCGCCATTCTCTCAGACCTGTGTTGAGGCCTATGCTGGAACTAGCAAGACTATTTCTCGTGTGCAGCAAGTACATGTCTGTCCGATGTCAGTGACTACATCTTTATCACAGCATGAGATGGGAGTCGGTTTATCAGCCAGATTTTGTAGCATTGAAAAATGCAGTTGACTTGCAACATAAAGTCGAGAATGACATCATTGATGCCCAGCTAGAGAAGTACACACCAATGTTCACATGGCCTATCTTTGGTTCGATTTTGAAAAAGACAGGAAGTGATCGAGGTCACAGACGTGTCTCATGTGCCGATGAATGCCATTGTGATACTTTCCATGATATTTTCCATGATAGTAATACTGAAATTGATGGGTTTGAGATCGATCTTGCGAAGTGTAGAGCCACAGCCAAGACTGTCTCTTCCCATGCATTCATGCCTGGTGCGAGTGCTCCGCTGTCGCTTGCGGCCGTGTTGAGCTCCACCAGTTTTGAGCAGTCAACCGATACTACATAATTTATGCAGAAGTTTGGACTTTCTGGCTTTTCTGCTAAGCACTCACCGTTTTCAGATCAGCAAGATGTTGCCTTACAATCAATTGCTTCAGGGGTGCCGGTTGGACAAGTCTCTGGCACTTCGTCAGATGAAGATCCTGATCATTCAGATGCTTCGTCACCTGAGGTAGGCTCTAGTGAGGAACCACTGCGTCCACCTGCAATTGAAGATAATTTGCAGGATGCACTCCTCTTCCATATGAATGATGTCCCACTGAGGGTACGCCTCACCTGGACTGACCATTATCAAATGGTCCAGGAAATCGCAGGGCATTTCGCTGTTCCACGAGTTCAAATTGAGGGTGTGTATGAAGTTGGTGCGCAAGTTGAGGGAATTGCTGAGGGCGCAGTTCCAATCATAATGCATATGGTACAGAACATACCATCTGGTAGTGATTTGCGTCTTGTCCTGCTGGCCATCCAATTTTATGGTCACAAGTCCGAGCCGGATTTCGTGACAGGGCCTATGAATAATGTACAAGTGGTTACCCTGCCCAAGCAGGCCACGCGCCAGGCAGTTTTGGTGACTGCAGACACTGATGCATACTGCGCTCAGGAGGCAGGTAGGTGTCTAGTCCATGTGAACCACATTCGATGGCCAGGTTATCATGTAGAGACCAAATACATAGCACATGGTGACTATGTCAAAGTAGCAGTTCCACCGTCAGATAGATACCAACGTCCTACTTTGGACCTAGCTCGCATGTCTCAAAGTGGCATGTCGCATGAGGAAATCATTGATCAGATTTACAATGGTGATGCGCAATCCGGCTACTCACCTTCATTGATGGATGAGGCCGAAGTTTGTCAGTTGGCAGTTGATCTTAGCAACAGCGAAGCTGCTAGCTCCAATGATCATCACTCCGTACTGCAAACTTCAGTTGTAGCGCATGACATAACTCGGAAGGATCAACAAGGTCCACAGGACATGCATGGGAACGTAATAGGTTGCAGTTTTACAGATGAGTTTCTGCAGGCCATCCGAACCGCACAAGAGGCTGAGCAGTTTGAAGCGCCGGGTCGCCCTAAACTGCTAACCGAGCAGTCTGTTTTTGTGCAGGAGCTCCATGAACGTATCAGTGAGGCCGTTGAAAGCCGACCCAACTGGTATGAGAGACCAGTGCTAGTTGAATCATGGTTCACGGATCACAGTAGGTCCACCAGATGCCATAACTCACGTATTACGATGCTAAGCACTGATTTCTCCACATGGGAACAACAGTTGCTCGCCACCTGGAACGACAGATCGATTGCTGGAGTTCAGACAGAATTTGCGCTTGTTTACCCTCTTTTGGAGGAAAAGGATGCCAGTGTTCTAGCCCAAGTAGTCATCGCACAGCGACCACAGATGGAACATCGGTCACTTGTGATTCGGTGTACGACTCTGATCCTGACGCTACAAGTCCCTACTCCTTTGCATTGGTTCTTTACGAACGCATTGGGTATAGAAGAGGTCATTGAGGACCTTCGCATGGATAGGAATTGCCCCCCGATTCACCCGCAAAATGAATGCATTCTTTGGTTTGGCTCTTTTGCAATTCAGCCCATGCAAAAAGTGCACCTTAGGCATGGAAATGCATTGAAGCTGGCCATTAGACGTGGGATCTCGGTTCCTTTGCAGGACTTACTTATGATGACAGATAGTGACCAAGCCCTTCAAAACTCCATTTGGGGAGAGATTTTTCAGAGGCCGAATTATTCCATCTGAAGCATTGCATTTCCAAGCTGCAGTCGATAACTTGGGGGCCTCTGCTAGCAGTACTGCCAGCTATGCCGCTGGTCGCCAGCAGGTCCCTGACAATCGTCCTGGTTCGATACAGGATCTGCAAGGTGTGTTTGATATGCATGCTTTCACAGAGAATGCATATGAAGGGCCCGTAATGTATGTTCTCACATGGGTTTTGCATGGGAATAGTCGACAGGTCAATGCACAAAGTAAGGTTGGGAGGTTACAGCCGACCTGCTTTGACTGGAGGAGCGATATTGTCTTTCCGTGGAGAGAATTTCTCACTAGAGGCAGTCCAGTTCATTTTCACGTGGTTCGTCCGTTTCCTCCTCGATCACCGTGGCAATCCCATGCTGCACACATTATTCTTTCGCAAGAAGTCTCAAGTGAGCAGAGGGAGATCCTGGTCACTTCAGTACAGCCCAGCACAGATGGAGTTGATGTGCATCACGCAGCTTGTTTGGTTGGTTCGGTTTTGGTCCAAGACCTTGCAGACATTGTGACGGCAGGAAGTGTTGTCCACAGAGCACATTCAGGAGAGATAATTTTTTCCACTGGATCAACCACTGCAGGTGGTTCGAGGTCAGAGTGTTAACCTTGACCTTAAAGTCGTCCTGAACGAGGAGACAGCCCAGGTTCTGGATGCAGATGGGAAAGAAATCTTAGACGGTGCTGAAGTGGATGACTCCGTTCTCGTGCGGTCTTTGCAGGAATGGTCCAGGCCGGGCCTGTCAGATGTGCCCCTTCCTCCACAAGTTGGCTCTATTTGTGATGCGACAGGGGTTGGGGAACTGGAGCAAGCAATGAAGAGGGAGCCTTTCAGTTCAATCCTAACGCTGCTGAGTTTCGTCCAGACTTCCCCAACTGCCGGCATGGGCAGAGGTGATTTAGGACATATACATTGATTGGGACACGCAAGCCTTTTCATGGCAGGGTGAAGCCCGTGTTGCCCATTTCCTTAGTTGGTATGTGGCGCCTGGAATTGGCAGAGAGCAATGTTGGTACTCAAAGAAGGTGGCATTGATTGCAGATTTCTGGAGTTGGCGGCAACAACTCCGGAATTATTGGAGACAGGAGATGGATCCGAGCTCAGATTATGACCTGATATATGTGCAGCCTGCGCCTACTGATATGGAAGCTGGTATTACTGGGCATGTCATTTTGCAGCAGCACTCTCAGGTTGACTGGGCCGCAGTTCTCATTTCTGTGTATGATCCAGCAGTGAACAATGGCCATCAATTTAAAATGGTCAATACCGTCTTCAGACCGTCTTTTCCAGATGAAATATTTGCACTCGCAGGTTGCGCACAAGATTGCAACCAGATTGCTGCGTGCTCAGCCAGACTTCGCGGTCATGTCCTTGACCCTAACAATGCATCAGTTCGTCCATCACCCAGCTCAAAGGCAAAGATCCCAATGTTCTGCAAGGAAGTGCCATTCATCCGAAACGCAAGCGTAATGGAGAGAGTAGCATTCTCAATGTCTCCATGGGAATCTGGCAAGTGATCTGCAACTTTGATTGGCCGGGATTTTAGGCGACTGTGTTTGAGCACCGCTCCAGTTTGCAGCAGTGCCAAGCCTTCAGCACCCGGGAAATGCGGAATGAACGGCGGGACCCAGTTGGCTGGAAGGTACTGTCTGTTCAGCAAATGTCACACGCATCACCATTTGTGAAAACAAACCGACTACCATGTCAGGGATATGTCCGCCGATAAATCGCTAAATGAATCTAAATGATATGGTGGATAAACATCGCCTGTTGCTTGCACCCTCAAGTATGTACCAGGTGAGCTTCATCCGACCCAAATGGGGCATACCAGATGGACAGTGGTGGATTGCGTCTTAACGAAAGCCACCGCAAAATGTTGCTGTCATTCTTTGCCTGATATATCACACTGATCAGATTACATTTCAGGTTCGATCAATAGCTGCAGCCACACATGCATGCCAACTCAGAACGACTCTGAAGGTCAAACATGGAAGCCTTTTGCGCTGCAGTGGACGTGTCATAGGGGATAGTTGTGTCTTGAGACATGGCGATGTGTTGGAAGTGCATGCATGTGTTCATGACCAACCTTTCTCAATGAGCCTTAGTTCCAACAGAGATCAATTTTGAGCCTGGAGGCAAGCTTGCCGCATCCTTCCAGATACTTTCAGGAGGACAAAGAAGCTTTTCTGCTGTTGTCAGACACGTCTTGCTTCGATAATCTTAGCTCTGGAGAGGGTTGGGAGTGGAGTCCCATTCCAGAAGGAACTGCACCTGGGAAGCATTACACCGCCAAGAAGCTGCTGTTGGACACAGGTCCCTCTGTTTGGAACTGTATGTTGATGGGGCGACATCAGGGGACACCTCATCGTGGGGCGGTGGTTGTAGTATCTGTCACAGATGTTGAGAGAATCGTGCTGGTGTTACGGTCACGAACACAGCAGATGCAGCATGGATTGGAGCAAGGCACCACTCTAATATGGATGCAGAGCTCTCAGGCATGGCCATTGCTACTGGATTTGCTAATTTTGGCCAGAATGATATTCCGGTGGTGATCCGACCTGACTTGGCTCTTAGTAGTAAGTTTACACAGTGCTTGGCTGCCTCTAAACAAGATCATGCTCTTGTCACTGTGCTGCAAGCTCTGAGCCATGCGGTTGGCACGAGAGTTGCTGTCAAGGAAGTTCGTGCTCATCAAGGGGATCCATGGAATGAATTAGCAGACAAAAAGGCTAAGCATGCAGCACACACTGGACGAGGCTGTGGATGTGTCCCTTGGGAGTCACTTCATAAACTTGCGATTTCAGACAATGATTTGAAGTGGGGTTGGCTTGGAAAAGCGCATGGATCCATTCGTGGAGCATACCCTACTCTGTTTGACAACACAGTGCGGCAGCCTGCAGAATCGAATTTATCCATACGAGCTAATGTGGACCAGACTCAGCTACCAAGGAGTGACTATCAAGTGGACCTTAGAATAGCTATTTATAATGCACTAGCATTGGCAGATGATGATCAGGCTGACGGTTCGTCTGGAGCTCGTTCGTTGAGACTTGATCAAATCTTGCTGTCCTTGGGGTTCAAGAAGCCAAAATAGCAGCTGGAGTTCGTGTTACTGATCATTACAATATCTTCTCTTCTGGTTTTCAGCAGTGTGGCAATGCCAGGCATTTTGATGTGAGCTATGGATTCATAAAACGTTGGTTTTTGCAAAAGCTGATCAGACCTTTAGATTGGAAGATGCGAAGGTGACAATTCTTCACAGTGATCCGCGTTTTCTGCTTGTTGTGTTGGAGGGTCAGATTGTTTTTCATTTGCGGTTTGTCACGCACCATGTGTAACTGCGGATAGAACTTGCGATCAAGTCCAGCTCTGGTGGAATGCAGTCACTGAGAGACTTTGCTCTGTTGGAGGTTCCTCTGGTCTGATAATGTTTATAGATGCTAACGCACTGCTTGGTGACCCGGTTTCTGACCTGTACGGTGCAAATGGAGCTGAGGCCATGAATGGAGCTGGATACATCTTTCAGTCCTTCTTGGAAGCAAATGAGTTGTGCGTTCCTGCCACTCTAGGTTATCATCGTGGACCACATGCCACGTGGAGGCACCCAAGAGGACATTGCCTCAGGAGGGACCATGTCGTTATAAGTTCTGCATTGAAGGCCGTTGTATCCTCATTCTGTGTCCTTAGTGACTTTGATGGAGGATTTTGCCATGTTGACCATTGGCCTGCGGTTTTGAGGCCTGATAGGAAGCCTCTAAGATGCAATTACGACAAGATCAGAGATCCGGACTGCATCCAAAGATTTCAACAATCAATTCAGTCTCTGCCTGTCCCATCCTGGGAAGTAAGTGTTGGCGACCACTCAAAAATTCTGGAAACTAATATTGTTCAGCTGGGGCAACAGCATTTCGGTCAGCCATCCAAAATAAAGCAACGACCTGTATTGAGCGAGGCGACGCTAAGTGGCATCAAACTCAAAAGACAAATGCTTGATATGATGAGGACTTGTTTGCCATCTGACCCATTGCTGGTTTCCGAACTCAAAGCGATCGAGAAGATCCTGAGGCCTAAGGTTCGTCATGACCAAGCCAGGTGGTATGACCTTTGGATTGGCGACATCAACGATGCTGATTCACAACATGATACTGCCGCCCTGTACAAGAAACTTACCAGGTTCGGCAGGCGCAAAAAGACTCTGGAAAAGGGCCATAGACCATTGCCTCAACTCCGGTTACAGGACGGCACACTAGCACAATCCCATACACAGTGCCAAAGTGTGTGGGGAGAGCAATTTGCTCGGGTTGAAGCCAGAGCTGTGGTCTCCAATATGCAATTGCAGCAGCTCCATGCCCTGCAAGATTTCTCTGCTGACAGAGATATAGCAGTCTGTCCTTCACCATCCGACATACTGAGGATTATTAGGAAGTTTAAAAATGGTAAGGTTCCAGGACCAGGCCTACTTCCAGTTGACGTTCTTACATGTGGAAGTTTTGCCATTGCTCAGCTGCTCTGTCCGCTGCTTGCCAAAGCTAGCTGGCATGCCATAGAGCCTATATCTTGGAAAGGTGGATTGTTGGTTCCACTGTTCAAGGGTAAGGGATCGGCGCAGGGCCCTGGTGCATACAGATCTATATTTATTTCTGATGTAATGATGTATGTGCTAAAGTTCATCATGCAAGAATCCGTGGGTCTCTTGCAGACCAGCGGCATCAGTCCACTGATCTCATCCAGCAAGGAGGACGCAAGGGATGTTCTACGGATATTGCCCATCACATCCTGCATGCGGATACAGCTTGGGCACGTTCAAAGGCGGTTTTCTGTGGAATCCTGTTTGTAGACCTAAAGGCTGCTTTCTATTCTGTACTGAGAAGCTCGTTGTTCGAGCAGGAGATGCATGATGATCTGATTTGCACTGCCATGAAGCATCTTGGGATCTTGCCCGAAGAATGGCATGAGAGCAAGGCTGTTGTGACGCGTGACAATGCCACAGAAGGCTTGCAAGAGCATCACGCGGCCATTCTGAAGGATATGTTTGCAGGCACCCACTTTACTATGAGAGGCCTTGGAGAGACAACGGCAAACAACCGGGGGAACCAGGCCCAGTGACCCGGTAGCTGACATCTTGTTCAATATGGCCTTTCGTTTGGTGGTGCTGGATGCGAGAGAAAGATTTCAACAAGCGTCTGCATTTACGTTCATTGGGAGCCCAAATCCGGCAAGCAACATCTTGTCTCCCAAAAAGATGCCCAATGAAGGATTTCCTGAGGTATCGTTTGTTGATGATATTGCATATGTCATGCATTCGAAATGCCCAGCCGCATTGGTAGGATCCTTACAACACGTTGCGTCCTGTCTCCATGATGCCGCAGCCTCTAGAGGACTGACGGTCAATTATGGATCAGGCAAGGCTGAAGCTATGGTCCGACTTGCAGGACCAGGCTCTGCAGCTATGAAGAAGAAAGTTTGGCATGCCCTAGGAGGGAAGCTTCCTGTCGTTGTAGAATCAGGCACGCAATCCCTACAGCTGGTGCATTCGTACAAGCATTTAAGAACCTTCATGCAGGATCATGGAGTGATCAATAAGGATTGTGGCTACCGTGTTGGACAAGCCCGTAAGGCATTTGGACAGTTGAGGCGGCCTTTCTATGGAAAGCGTAACGTCCAGGATAGCACTAAGGTCCGAGTCTTCCAACAACTAGTAATGTCTCGACACCTTTACAACGTGCACACCTGGTCGTGGATTAACACACATGATGAAAGCAAATGGAAAGATGGCATTAGAGATGCAGTTGGTTGTTTGGCTCGTAACTGCATTCGTCCTATTCCTGCTTTCCATTTCTCCACCGAAGAACTCTGTGCCCTGGTTGGACTGCATAGCCCGACTGACAGTCTGTACGCAGGATGCCTGCGATACCTCAAACGAGCTGTTAGAACTGCTCCAGCATTGTTGTGGTCGTTGGTCCATGATACCATAAGTGACAACTCTTGGATGTCATCGGTAAAGCGTTCTTTGGAGTGGATGTGCACACATTACCCATATAAGTTATAAGCTTAGCTTAGATCCTACGGATACTTTGCAATGCCTTGCTGTAGTTGCAATTGATCAGTCTTGGGCGTGCAAGGTTAAACAATGTCTTGCGTCATGCCTTGAGTTCACGAAAGCAGGAGCTGAGGCTAAACTTTGGGACGCTGAGGCTTCAAAGCAGGGTCGAAGTACTCCTCACCACGGTGACAGAGAATGGTTCAGTTAGGGTTGGAAGATGGAAATGCGGACAATGCACAGCAATTTTTGATTCCAAGAAGGCCCTGTCTGTTGACTCTCGGCATCAACATGCCTATTGCACTGTGTTGAAGCGATTTGTGTTTGGAGATGAATGTTTGGTGTGTGGTAAGATTTTTTTTGCCCGTCCCAGACTCTTGGCACATGTCCGATCCTCCGTCCATTGTAGAAGCTCTTATGTTGACTGCTTTCCCCCGGCAGCAGATGAGGTGGTTGAAAGTGCACAGGAGGCTGACAGTGCATATGCCCAGGAGCTGCGCTCCAAAGGCTGGCTACCCACTAAGGCTTTTGTACCTCCAATCAGGGTGTCTGGGCCTTTATTGCCTGCTGGAGGCACTGATTGGCAATGAGGAGGGACTGGATGGATTCCTTCAAAAAGACATTGACAATGAATGTAGCGATGATACAATCCTTCCTTTCCTGTATCAATCCAGTGGAGGGAGCAAGGAGGGAAAACGTAGAGTTTATCAACAATTCGGGTTGGCTGCTGAGGCCGCCCGACGACACATAACGTGTTATGTCTTTGTACATTTTTATAGCGGCTTTAGAAGGCATGGTGACTTGCAGCATCATACCGAGATGCAAGCTGCAGTTACCGATGCACAGATTTTCTGCATATCCATAGACCTCTGCCTGGCAAAGGCCAACTCTGATCACACCTGCAGCAAAACCAAGGCTTTCTGGGTCGAGAGAATGAGAAGCGGGCAGGCCTGAAACGCCGTGTATGAAACAGATAAAGACTGGCACAACTCTTATCCAATTGTTGCTTGATTTGTTGACTCTGGCAGCTGAGTTAGGGCTGTGTGGCTTTAGAGCACCCAGCATTCCCGATCTGGGCGATGCAGCAGAGACCAGCTTCCATTTGGACGTTGGATGCTGTCCGTGCCCTTGCCAGGCACCATTGCTTTCAAATCTGCGCGTTTGACCAGTGTGTATTTGATCTCCTAGCTCGCAAGCCAACCACCTTGCTGCTAGTACCGCTAGGGCCATTTGGCGATTTGGTTCGGCAAAAAGGCTATGGTGGTCGATGCAACCACAAAGTCCCCCTCTTAAGGGGAGAAACGACAAGGGCGAATTTGCTACATCGTGCGCGAAAATCTACCCGCCAAGCATGAACGAAGCCCGTGCCCTGTCATTCACGAGGTTTTTAGACTCACGTTCGTTGTCCGCTGGAACGAGTTTGCCGTCGTGTTTACAGGAATTAAATAGTGCAGATTTTGTATCTAAGTCCACTGTACAGAAGGACTATCATTCGTGAAGCACGATTGCCAAAGTGCACGACCCAAGCATGACCCATGCAGCAACCGCAAAGTGACAAAAGTGACATATATATATATATACACACAGATACATTGACATATATTGACATATAGAATGTGGCTTTGTACATTGTGTACATGTACACAAAGACCTGTCCGCTGGTCCGCTGTCTCAAAGTTACCATCCTGGACGTACGACTTGCACGACTTGCACTTCTCTGAGGACAACACCGCAGCCGAGAGGAAGAAGCTGAAGTAAAGTGCAATGACTGTCAAGACGCGCTCATCATAATTCACCGGGGTGACCTTAAAAAATTAAGTCTTCAAATCACACAAGTCATTACATGTCTGAGACAAAACCTTAGCATACAAAGCACTAGACTAAACAGCAAGCTCTCAGCCACGCAACCTCCATGGTTCCAATAAAAAGCGTGAGCGCCCAGTGAAGCGAAATGAAGTAGAGGTGTCCAATCGGTTTTGCGCTATAGCCAAAGCGATCGATCCAATTCGCATCGGTTTCACTGTCCTCGATTGATCAGAAAGTTCTCAGTCATGAGTCAAGCGCTGGATCGAAGGAAGCCATGGCAATGGATATGAATGTATACATTGCATTGCACTACGTTACATTTCAGTATAGTAATAAAAGCCAAGGAGCAATTCCAAGTCTATACCAGACACAGGCCTCAATGGTGGGTGGGCACATGGTGCAAGATGCCAACACCATTGTACACGGTATACTGTAAACCCAATGATATTTGCAAACAGGGGGCCAGCAAATGCCAAAAAATCATCATACCTTGGCATCAAGTTCCGCATTTCTTGATTTTCGTGCTCAGCATGACTGATCACAGGTTCAAGAAGCCGAGATGGTGTCTACGAGTCTACATTGTCACATAGTCTACACTGCGACAAGCTGCCTGTCATGATCTTGAAGATGCCCATGATTGTTGGAAACATCCCAGAGCGAAAGAACGCCGCAAGGTGTCCGATGAGTTCAGTCATGCGAGAAAACCTGACCAATCGAATCAGCCTGGCAACCTCAGCAGCGTCATGGCTTCAAATTCTCATCTCGATTAGTCCCTTTTAGTCTCTTTTAGTCTCTATTAGTCTCTATTAGTCTCTATTAGTCTCTATTAGTCTCTATTAGTCTCTATTAGTCTCTATTAGTCTCTATTAGTCTCTATTAGTCTCTATTAGTCTCTATTAGTCTCTATTAGTCCCTTTTAGTCTCTAT
>Ga0126342_10016189_pt1 | contig 13022 bp, 9 predicted proteins | sample Cyp1metagenome_FD_92528 | JGI IMG/M metagenome (GOLD analysis project Ga0126342, IMG submission 92528) | Coral microbial communities from Lord Howe Island, Old Settlement Bay, Australia - Cyphastrea 1 metagenome | ecosystem: Host-associated > Invertebrates > Cnidaria > Coral ... | reverse complement strand
TTGTTGACTCCTGACATTTAGCGTGTGGTACGCAACCATACAGTTTGCTCGTAGCAAGTAAAGCCCCGATACAGCCATGTTGGCCTTCTCCTGTTTATGTCCTTTTTGCATAGCACCGTTGCGGGGAAAGGTAGAGGCATGCTTCTGCGTGAGTGTCAGCAGAACCTTTCTCTGGTAAAGTCATAGCCGTAGATCCACTTTGTGAAACCAGACACGATATCCTCTTCACTAGGAGTGTGTTACGCAACCATTCAGTTTGCTCGTAGGAAGTGAAGCCGCGATACAACCATGTTGGCCTTTTTGTGGTGCTTGCGGGGAAAGGGACGTGCCTGTGTCCGCATATTGTGAGAACAACAAACATCGCAGATGTAATGCTAAGGAGAAACAGCAGAATCAACGCCGGCCTTGAAGAACGCACACACAAAAAAACCAACAGATGCAATGATAAGAAGACGTTGCAGGCTAACACAAAGGTAACGGAGCAGGACCTTTGCTTTTGGTTTTTCGGCGGCTGGGGATGCCATATCATTTGGAAGAAGATTGCGTTTTTTTGACACACGAATGCTGCATCTTTTCGAGGGTGCCTTCATAATTTGTAGGGGTATTGCATGTTGAAAACACATTGTATTTTCTCAAAGGAAAATTGCAACTTAATGAAACATGTTTTTTTACAAACTGGGGATACATCACTGTTGAATTTAATATTGCATTTTAGAACGGGAATGCGCTATGTTGAATTCATGTTAGATATTGTATAAACATGTTTCCCTTTCAACGGAAGGCTGTACTTCTTTAAGGACACCCGGCATTTTTTTTAGAAAACATATGATATTTAATGATATTTGCAAAGGATAGTGGAAGGGTTCATGTAACTGTTTCAAATATATTAAGGTGCAAATACGTTTTAATATTCTTATTCCTGAATTGTGTGTACTTATATTTCAGGTCCTTTGCCTTATGACTCTCTTAAACAAAAAAAATACATATGATTTTGCTTGGGACTTGCATGGACCGAAATTATATCCAGGAATTTCTGACCCAACCTTATTGATTTACGGCAATTTTGAACACATAGTTGGGTGAAAAGTATATGCTTGGGGGTGAAACCTGTTCATATCTGGATTGATTTTATTTAGGATTTGCAAAAAAAATGTGATTTATCTCATTTTTCTGCCGCTCGCAACAATCTCCTCCCACAATATAACAGAATAAACGAAACAGGAAGACAATACGGAAACTTCAGGTCGGGTTCAACGTTAGCCTTGAAACAAATATGCTTAACAGATGTGAAAAAACACTGGTTTTCGTTCTCATCTTCTCAGGTTTTCTTTGCTTATTTCCTGGAGAATCACTGCCCCTAATTTTCTTCGTATTCTCACGATGTTCGTTGTCACAGTTGATCAGAATTTAGCAGTGACATGGTTTCAGGCTGGAGCAGCCGGCAAAATTGCATGGGCGCTGATCAATGGCGAGGAGGCATGAAGTCAGGACAGTCAGCAGGAGCTGAAAGTACTCGTAGGCCCTCCATGCTTGAGAATCACATATATATATATAATATATATATATATAAAATGGTCAAGAGCTAACATGAGCTAACCATGACACTTGACAATTTCTTGTGGTGCAGGTTGGTTTGGGCGTTCTGCTGCGTCCTTTAAAGCCTGGCGAAACGCCAAAGGCAATGGAAGAGGAGACCAGAATTTCCTTTAGATCCACGCCATAATGAATGCGATAGTGTTGCTGTGAATTCTTGGAGTAGAACATTGGTCAGCACTGTGGTGCATGACACGATGCAACACCTGGAAGAATATGTTAATCAAATGACGAAATATTCTGTCTGACTGACTGGGAGCGATTGAGAGGGCCCGGATTCTGGGCATTGACCAATCGCATTGACCCGCGTCGAGTGGTCTTGAATCGCACAATTTGGGAAAGGACTCAGATGAGGAGAAAGGCGTATCATGGAGAGCTGAAGCCAGGAGCTAAGAAGGGATACGCAGGGCAGATGTACCAAGGAGCATGGAAATTTCATGAAATCTCGGTACATTGCTCTGGAGGTATTTGGTATGTTCGTTGGAGATGTGGAAGTCCTTGACCTCTTGCCTTGTCAGGATATCTACACTGGCGCCTTGGAGTTTGAGGTTGTGTTCAAGTCAGTTTCGGTGCGAAGGAGCAGACAAGAAGCAATGCAAAGCAAAAAGCTTTGATCATTCTATTTTAGTTGCGTAAAACATGCCCCTGCAGGAGACCCAGAGTCACTGCAAAGTCCGTGGGAATTGTGAAAGAGGTGGGCATAGGATATATATGGATATGTGCGCAAGACATCAGCCTCACTGCCCTGGTTCTATGCCACCATACATCACATCCCATTGCCACACATATTTGTCCAGCTCATCAAGTTGATATCTGATGTTATCTGTTATCTATCAGAAACCCCGTTTTTTGGCCTGATGTGGTTTATATGTTCCTTAATTTTTGTAGACAGGTGTTGGGTGGTTGACGATGGGTGAGTATGCTTCGTTGTGTGAATATTCCTGGTACACGAGGGCATGCCGTAGACCTGATGTCAAAAGTGGCAAGCCTTGCTTGACTTGTGAAGTCCTCTTAGTGAAACATCACAAGGACTAGGCAAGAAGTGCGACAGCGTGCCCAAAGATTCAGGTAATATAGGCAGCTGCCCACAGATCAATCAATCTTGTCCCTAGTCCATGTACTGCGTGTTCTTAGGGGAACGCTAGAGTCCATGTACAGAGAACAAGATAGAATAAGCCAAGTTTGTAGAACATCTTGTGGATACTGCTGGCAGGAACCAAGGAGTCTGGAAGAAGTTTTTTGTTCTCAGGAATGTCACCATCACGTTTACATTTGTGCCCAAACGAAAAACCCGTATGTAACCCTGCACTGTCCCAAATAGTTTTTCTGTTCTGAGCAATGAGTTCTGGAAGCACCCACCGACCCCATGGAGTAAGTGCATGGACCCAGAGCGCAAGTATATAGTGCGGTGCTGTAAAGAAATGCAAAGATTGCAAAACCTGTTGCTTGATGTTGCTTGCGCCTTTCCAGAGTTTTGTATGGCTTGCAAGATGCCGTGAATGCGTAGGAAGAAAAGACTTATTTATGTTTAAGCTTTGGACGTGGAACCGTGATGCTTGCTCTTACATCATTTTACATCATGAACCGTTAATATTTGAGTTCATTATTCATTTGTGTTTGTGCGTGTGTAAGTGTGTCTGTGTGGAACATATTTTCAAGAGCTCCTTGGAGAATTACCTTTCCTTTTTGAGTATGTGTGTTTCCTCCCTGAAGTACATGTGTTTGACATCAAGAGCCACTGCTCTTGTGCAGGGAGACCGGATCTTCGGCTATCCAAAAGACAATTGGTTGCAAACCAGCAAGAAGTACAGGCATGTCTGGAAAATCACTTGATGCTTCACTTTCAACTCTTGGAAAAAACACAATGTGACAATGTAGATGTAGATTCTACCCCGTTGCTTGTCCTGAGCCAAAAGTTGAACTGCCCCCACAGTCTCCATGAGAAGCTGGCATGGTAGTCACATCCGCTTCATTCTGCAGATTTTGCAAGAAAGTCCTATGTTTACTTTTCCGCGTGAGGCAAAAAGATCCTGGATGGATACGCATGGAGCAGACCTGAGCAAAACTATAATCTATGGCCAGTTCAAGAAGATACATATGTTTTTTCATGACTCTTTTTAAGTTTGCATGTTTCTGACATATGCTTGGATACTCCCACGAATACTACCACATCTCCCATCTCCCGTATCTTGCGTTCAAAGCTTCAGGATGGAACAGACCTTGGCCATGGACCCCTGCTTCAGTGCACCTCATTGAAACCACAAATGACGAAATGCTTTGCAGAGGCATGGCATGAAATGAATATCATCAGAATGGGCAGGAAATGGCAGGAATATGCAGGCTTGCCATCGCGCTTGCATCGCTTGCTATCACTTGCCATTCCCTTTTGATACAGCTCTGAGCCCTCAAAACACCTATTACTTTGTTTTCATCTTTCTTTCCAGGATTGCTGGGGTGTGATTTGACTTTCTGTTTGCCTGGACAAATTGATTTTTAATGTTCCAGTAGTACATCAAAAGCTGTAAGTATGTTTGTGTACAATATGCATATGTAGATGTGACTATACATACGCTTTTCCTTTTTTTTGTGCGGATAATATAATATACCGCATACAGCTAGTCAGTTTGTTTTCGTTCCTTTCTTGATGTTCTTCCAACGCCAGCGGGGCGACAGGCACTTCTCATCACATGGCAGCAGCTTCCGGTGAAATCTGCCCTGTACACGCTGGAGTGGATGGGTCAGGACTGCATGCAACGTGATAGTCTGGTGATAGTGCCTTGATGTGCCTTGTACATTCTTGGGTTGTCAAATTCCAAACGATGTTCATTGAGGACAAGAAGACCAAAGCAGTTGCATTGGACAAAACTCGGTTAACTACAGGCTCTTTGAATTGATCAAGTCTGAGAATGCAACGCCGGCAATGCCAATTGTTTCTCATTGTTCCCTCATTGTTTCTCTGTGCTCTGATGGAGCGGACAAGCTGACGCGTTAATCACGTTCGCTGACAAGGCAAGATTCAAGGCTTAGCTGCTGACTCCACCTACTATGTGAGGACGGAGCTGAGTCAAAGCACTTCCGCAAAGGTCACCATGGGGCACCACCAGTAGTTACATTAGTTCATATAATGTTCATATTTATCCCATAGTCATCTCTACTATATAATCAATTCATATCTATATATACATTGTTCATATTCATGATTCACTTTCAACTTTGGCATTTTTTGCTCCTGTGTTTGGCGCTGTCATATCTGGATAAAGGAGTTTTGCGTTCTCATTCAAATTGCTCTTGTTTTGGTTCTGTTTTGCAATAGTCTCCTGTTGTGTCGCAGGGTTATCGCTCTTGTGATGGTACCTGGGATCGAATCCAGCCATCCCAAGAGTATGTGTGCTCAGGTGCGAAGATCAGTCTCAAACCTTTGAGAAAGATAAGAGGATGATCCATAAACCATTGCAATACGCTGCGTTTGTCCATGTTTATCATTGTTTTGTTCTATACTTCCTTTCTCCAGCGCTGATTCTGGCCAGATCTGCAGCGATTGGGTAGAAGCTCAGACAGGCCCAAGTCAAATTTAATGCTTTTGTTTCCCAGTCAAACTTGAGGAAATGTCGATTGGCTTTCTCGCTGCAGGAGTATGACAGTCAACTTACGGCTTAGGAAATTTCGAGTTAAATGCTATGCTTGTGCGAAATTGCGCGAAATGCTTCCTGGATCGAGAAAGTACTTGACGTGTGCGTAGCACACACTCCTTGAGGTGCCCCTGTAGACACGGTTGAGCAGACTTCCATGACCTTTGATCCGCTGGCGAGCCCCTGAGTGAAGCAAACTGAATCCCATTGGTTTGCCATTTTTCACTATGTTTTCGATATGTTTTACATTTTTTTTACAGCGTTTTATATGGTTTTATTGCTTCTGATGTTTTCGCCTTTCTCGTGGTTCATCGACCTACATTAACCTGTGCAAACAGATGTGCAGGCGCGAATACGTGGCCGGTGCAATAGCTGCACCTTTGCTGCAAGTATATCACACCTGTCCATGGCACCAAGTGAAAGACCAAACCTCCTGGCTGTTCTTTTGCGGACAGACTGATTGAAAAAAATGAACGTGTTGTACAACATTTTACAGCAATATTTTCCACAAGATGTTTCGCTTGCGTATCACAGCAACTAGGAACAGCTTTGCTCGGCCACAGATGCAAGAATCGCTACACTTTCACGAACTGCTCATATCAAAAATGATTGAGGTATATTTCGGGTTTTTCATGCCTGTTAACTGTTGCAGTGACAACAAACCAGACCACACAATTGCACGAAGAGGAACGCTACAATCAGGCACAGGTTCTGTCCAATTGCAAGCAGCCTGCCAGAGAAAGGAAGGTTGAAAACTCAAAATCATGTTTTTTTCCTTATGGACAAGAACATCACAATCTTTCAACATCTTCAACCAAAACTTGATGCATGTGTGATAGTCAGTGATAGTTCATAAGGCTTTGGCCCCCATTGCTTGTGCACAATACAGAATGCAACACCGTCACCAAGAATGGCCTTTAGCCTGGAGTACACTGAATGCATCACATTCGCCTGGGTGTCATGTAAGCCTACAATGTAAGCATATGTAAGCATTTCCGTGGAAACCCACAGGATGGACGCGCTGAAACACTAGTGACACATAGTGACACTATAAGGGCATTTTGTTCGGCAATTAGATAAACATCACATCGAGGCATTCTTGGAAATGCTGTTTGCAAGAATTCAGCAATCCAAGAGTTGGTTATTTCAGGCTCTTTCATCTTATTTCATCATCCGATATCATCAGGCAAACATTGTGAGTGCTTCATCTTGAGTCCTGCTCTCAGAACCAGCGCAGCTTTTGCCTCCGTTTACAGCTTGCTGACGTTTGTATTGACATGTCCAGACGCTGTTGACAGAAAGCATTTTATTCATTGAACTCAAGGACTCCCCGAAAATGCTGCGACAGTTGTGGAGAGATTGGTTTTATTCGCAGCAAGTTGATATTACGGCTGGTACACGAGCAAAATGCCCCCAAAAGATCAAACAGGGTGTTTACGACTATTCCTTCAGGATTTGATTGGGTGATGTTTGGACTGTGACGGGCAGAATGAATTGGTAGACGCGGTCAACTGCATTTCAAAGGCAAGTATTCCTATCTCATGCACTTGGATCAGGCCGGAGTCTTGTCCTGTCAAGTGAACGCACAGTGAACAGATCGGCCATGATACCTTGATGCCCTCTATATGGTCCTCTTCAATATTCTTCCATCACTTTGCATCACTTGGCATCACTCTGCTCAGTTGCTAAATATACGGAGCTGCGCAGGTGCTGTGCAGACGCTGCGGCTGTGCCTGTACAAGTCACGAGATCGTGGGTGAATACGGGATCCTTGGATCGCCAAACCTGGCGGAAAGGATGGGATACCATGAGATACCAGAGTATCAGTAGTACTCGGCGCCGGTGCGGAAGTTTCAAAAACCAATCAACAGCCATAAGAGATGGAGTGCCCATTCAGTGCCCACAAGAAAATCCGTTCAAAACGCAGGTGTTTCACTGAATTTATCACTGCAAGGTCGAACGAATGCATGCATGCATCCGAATGAATGAACGACTCAGCGACTCTTTGATGGCCTGAGTGTCTGGTTCATTGACTAAATCAATGAATGACTGAATGGATGACTATATGCATTGAAGGCGTTAACCACTGAACAAATAACATAAATAACAAGTCTTTTCTCACCTACTACTTCTCTGAGCCACGTCTTCTCTCGGCTTCGTATTCTCTGAGCTATCTGGTCTCTGAGCAACCTCTTCTTTGAGCTTTGAGCTACCTCTTCTCCAAGTCGCCGCGTGTCTGAGCCACTTCTTGTCTCAGCTGCTTCTTCTCCGATCAACCCCTTCCCTGACTACTTCTTCTCTGAGCTATCTCTGCTCTCAGCAAAGTCTTCTCAGCTACTTCTTCTCTAAGCAACCCTTTGTGTGGGTTGTTTCTTTCTTGAGTTATTTCTTCTTACAACTATCTCTTCTTGGAGCTGCTTATTCTCTGAGCCAAGCCTTTTCTCACCTACTCCTTCTCTGAGCTACCTCTTCTCTGCGGTACCTCTTCTCTGAGCCGAGTCTTCTCTGAGCCAAGCTTTCTCTGAGCTACTTCTTTGAGCCAAGTCGTCCCCAAGCCACTGCTGCTTTCTCTGATCAGATCGCCTGCCATTTACGGCCTCCAAAACTCAGTGGGTATTTGCGATATCATGTGTGAAGCACACCTTACACTCATCCCACAGTGCGCGGTCCTTGTACATTACATAAGTTTTACATGTGATTTGATTTGGATAGTATCATTTCTTGCTTTTTGTACCGTTTCATTTTGAGCTCTGGAGATACCAGTGATGCCCACTGAGGAAATCACAGGCGCAATGGGCGAAAGAGAATGCGCAACGCAGGTGCCGCGATTCGCCTTCAGACGCTCTGGGACCTGGACAGATTGACAGATTTGGGATGCTTTTGGTTCGCATGGGGACAACAGCTGATGGCCATCCCGCTCCATATTGCTCCCCATTCTGAAAGCCTTGGAACATGCGTTTCAAAAACGTTTAGGCAGCGAGAAGATCAAAGGAGAGCAGGAAATAAGAAGCCGAGTGTGGTACCAGAGAATCTTTGCGAAACAAATCGGAAAGTAGTGAAGACACCTGGAACCAAGTTGTCACAACCGAGATATACGGAGATATTGCTAGTAGATGTTGCCAGGTTTGTCGAGTTTCTGGAATTTTCCCTCCTGGCTTGAAGCCGGAAAGTTTTCATTCCTGGGGTTTGCAGTCAAAATCTAATATAGAGACGGGCCATGAAGTGTGCCATGAAGTGGATGGTTTTTTGATGTTTTTTGAGACTCTTCCAAGTCCATGTCGTTAAACCCAGAGGGGTGGGGAGGATGGTGTTGCCCAGCTTTTAGAGTGCGGCCGGGACGGTTACCCCTGTTTATGGTGACGATATTGCTTGACCTTCCTGGCACCTACTACCTCATGTTGTCAGCAGGAAGTGAAGATTGAAATGCCAGTCCTTTGGAATTGCTTGTCCAATCTTGTTGACAAATATAATTACGATATGATATTTAATATGTACATATAATATAACATACGAAATAACCATATATACATTTGATCTTGCATAATCCTGTCCAATCTTGTCTATCCGTTTCGATTGGCTGACATCAAAGTCGGTGGGAGATGGAACACTCAAGGATGCAGAGGGATCACTATATACAAGGTTCTTATGTTCTTCTTGTTTGCTTACCATCCATGTGCAAGGTCCAGTATACTATATACGAGCACTATGATAAATTGTTTGTGGAAAGGATGTGTTTCACAGTTCACACCCTGACATGCTGAATCCAAGGATTCCTTGCCTTCCGTGGCAGCCAGATGACTCTCCAGCCAACTACTCAAACATGTTTGAAGTGAGAAAGGCCAAGGTCCATGTTCAATGCATTTCCAACTGGTTTTGTCAGGCTGGTGTTCCAAAAGCCAACTACGTCATCCAGCAGGCTCATCATTTTGCAGACCTCAATGTTTTGGAAGTATCTCCGTTGCTCCTCCATTATCTATAGTCTATACGTATATATACGTATATATACGTATATATAGATATAATACCAGGTAGTGCCCGGCCCGTGCCGGGGCGGAAGTTTCAAAAGATTAAACCAATTATAGGAAGATGATGGCCTATAGGAAAGTTTTTGAGATGCGGAAGCAACGAACTGTTGAAGCTGTGGTGCATCAACGAAGGAGCAAATGGTGGTTGAGATGCCAATGAAATGACATGAAAGAATCCATGCACAACTGACCGAATGAACCAGTGAATCAATGATTGAGTGAATTCGTGAGTCGATGAATCAATGAATTAGTGAATGAATGAATGAATGAACGAATGCATTAATGAATGAATGAATGAATTAATGAATGAATGAACGAATGAACGAATGCATTAATGAATGAATGAATGACTGAATGACTGAATGTATATATGAATAAATGAATGAATGAATGAAATGGAATGAAATGGAATGGAATGAAATGGAGTGAAATGGAATGAAATGGAATGAAACGAAATGAAAGACAGAAATAATGCATGAATGAGTAAATGAATGAATGAATGAATGAATGAGTCGATAAATCACGGATTCAGTGAATCAACGAACCAATGAGTCACTGAATCGATGATGCAGTGAGTAAATGAAGCAATGAATCAGTGAAGCAAAAAATCAATGAATGAGTGAATGAGTGAGCCGGCGAACCAATGAATCAACGATTTAGTGGACAATGAATCGATGAAACACTGAAGCAATGAATAATGAATCATTGAACCAACTAACCTATGAATCCATGAACGGATGAATCAGCGAATCAACGAACCAATGAATCAATGAAACAACGAATCAATGAACCAAAGAATCAGCGAACCAGCCAATAAAAGAATCAATGAATCCGTGAATCAACCAATCAATGAATCAATGAATCAACAGGTCAGTTCCTTTGACGATACCATAGATCTTTACGAAAACTGGACACCTTGTTTCACACAAAAATGCCAACATCCCAAACTGCCAGCATCCAGGGGCGTGGGCAAATGAATCCGTAGGATCTGTGGCGTGTTTGGCCTATAGGCTACAGCCTTCAGTGGATCTTAGGTTTCTCAACCTGCAAAGTCTCAAATAAGGCGATAAGGCTAGGACTAGCGGGTCGAATGGGATCACACATCGCCGCAAAAGTTGGTACCGAAGGAGATTGGCATGATTGGTCAATGGGGTCCCGTAGCAGATTTGGTTCAAATTTGATTTGATCCCTTATACTGCCAACATTGAAAACATAATACAGTTATGTTATATAATATACCATAATACACCGAAAAATCTTGATGCATGTGGGAAGAACGCGGCAAGGTTCATAATTGAAGCCACAAGTCATGGCATGGCATCACTGGATTATTTCATGTTGAGAGATTTCCATGTTTGAAGGTGAAGCAAGCAAGGAACTTCTACGAGACGCTAGGTGTGAAGCCTTCTGCACCAGCAAAAGATGCATGTTTGCAAATAGAGTTATGCTGCCCCTTTGGGTTCAATATGGTTCAATCATTACTGATTGACATGCCAAACATCCTGCCCACTGAGATGACTAAGGACATCCGCAACGCATACCGTCAGATTGCGTTGCGCATCCACCCAGACAAGGCTCGCCATATCAGTACCTTTGAGTGGTGGCAATGGTGGCTAGGTTTCTGTGGTCTCAGCTTTCGTGATTTGCTGGTTCGAATAAACATGAATAAATCATAAATACACATGAATAAACATGAGTAATCATTTGAGGTCTGTTCGGTAACATGTGGTGTTCTCTAGCAGGTATGCCCTGGTGGTGAGACAGACTCGGACCTGATCACGGCAGCGGAGGCAGTCAAGCAGACACATAGACACATGAGCGATGCATAAAAGACACGTGACGCTGACACGACTGACATTTACGACACGCACATGACACCAGCATGATATCGACATGGCAAGAGAGTTGTGATGAAATGTGATCAATATAAATGTCATGAATATGAACCAGCATCACCATTGAATCTCCATTCTCAGTTTCACCGTGTTGAAACAATCTTTGAAAGCCTCGTTTTTGCGAGGCTGCGTTTAAGTTAGTCTCTTCTGCTTATGAAGTGCTTGGGGATGAAGGCAGTGCATCGTGCTGTGTTGTCATTTTTTGAGCTGCTGTTAAGCTGCTTCTGCTTTGTCTTTCGCCAGGCAAAAGATCGTCTTACAACCACAAAATTAGGACACTCCGTGCTTGCTGACATGACTTCTAGCATTGGCAAGCATGACTTCAACGTTGCCAGTGGCAGTGGTTGGGGTCCAACACCTCAGGTTAGTGCTGCTTGTGCTACTCGAAGTTCTTCGTTGGGGTTGGATGCTAGACTTGTTACGGATGTTACGGCAGGCTGAGCAGCAAGCCAGCAGCAAGCCAAAGTGGGCACCTGTCTGAGCGATGTTTTTGCCGTTGCTTACCATATCTTACCATCACATTCTCTCACCCTATTCTCTTTGTTCCTCTTTGTTCCTATTTGATTTTTTTTGATCTGTTGTTATCATTTATCTTTTGATCTTTACACAGCTTCCTTGGTGTATTTCTTGATGCGTCCTTGGTGTATCTCTCGCCAGTTTGACCGCAAAGCCGTGAGCCACATCCAATAGTTGTAAAGCAACAGTTTTGCCCTGGTTCGAACATATTCGAACAAAGCCGGGATGTTTTTTTTTCAGTCGGTGTATCAGTTTCCACTCTCAAGGCACCTGCTGGCAGACCTTCTCTTGTCCCTTGCTTCTTTGCACCCCTTCCTGCAACTTGATCTTTTGATTTGACGTCTTTGCGAAATGTCATTTCTGTTCGGGTCCTGTGTTGGTTTCAGGTTTCGACAGAGTGTTTTTCACGTGTTTAGGAGTTTGAGACTTCATACCTACTCATGACTTGCATTTTTCGTAGCCTGCATGGTGCCGGAAGTTCGATTCCTTCAGTGGCATCAATTGTGACACGCTCATACCATGCAGTGGATACCATGTTGATATTTCAGTCATTTTCTGCCTTAATGACTACGACTGAATATGACTCACCCGCGAGAAAATCTGTTGGGGTATGTCCAGGTGTCATGAGGTATGTCGTATTGTGATAGATGTTGTGGTGCTTTTCTTTTGGTGCCGGATGTTGCGTATCCTGGTATCCGGGTTTGGACTTGGGCATGTTTCGTCGGGCTTGGTGGCCGTGTTTCAGTTTTGCCATTTGGCATTTGTTGCACGATATTGCACTATGCAATATTTTGAAGATGATGTTGTGATCGGCTAGCTGCTAGCCAAAAAATCCAACATAAGCTCTTTTAGCTTGTTCTATGTGGATTCGTATTGCTGGCCGTACCCAGGCCACGCACTACAACACCGTCGGACACGCAAAGAGAATCTCAGCTTGATGATTCAAACAGCATCAAGAGATATCAAGAGAATGTCCAATAGCAACATAAAGCAACTTTGCCAAAAACTCTGAGTTTGCATCTTGCCAGTCTTGTTGCCTTGTCCAGCTAGCGCCGAAGGAATCATGGCCAGGAGGTGCAGTTGTCAATTTTTAAATCACCATCTGTGACGGATGATGATGACGATGATGATGATGACGACGACGACGACGACGATGATGATGATTATGACGATGATGATGATGACGACGACGACGACGATGATGATGATTATGACGATGATGACGATGATGATGATGATGATGATGATGACGACGACGGCGGCGACGATGATGATGATGATTATGACGACGATGATGATGATGACGACGACGATGATGATGATGATGATGACGATGACGATGACCATGATGATGATGATGATGA
>Ga0126342_10016188_pt1 | contig 13022 bp, 9 predicted proteins | sample Cyp1metagenome_FD_92528 | JGI IMG/M metagenome (GOLD analysis project Ga0126342, IMG submission 92528) | Coral microbial communities from Lord Howe Island, Old Settlement Bay, Australia - Cyphastrea 1 metagenome | ecosystem: Host-associated > Invertebrates > Cnidaria > Coral ... | reverse complement strand
TATGGTCCTCGCGCGGACGGTTGCGAACGGTTGCGGACGGTTGCGACCACAAACGCAACGTCGAGCGAACACACCCTCAACCCCCAGACCCCCAGAGTGAAACGGGAACCCTTGCTACGCATTTGGGAAATATGGGATCAACCACATCTATATACCATAAACAAGAAACTTCGAGTATATATATATATAACCATATCATACCATATCCATAAGCTTTGTAACAATTCTGGACTTCATACAGGGCACTCCAGCATTTGACCCCATGAGGACTTCAGCCGAGCTTCATCAAACGACTCCTCTTCAAGGGTTCTTCCCTTGCAAGGTCCAGAACGAGCTCCTTCAACTCGTCATACTTCCTGCAGCCCCCCACAGTGCGCGGCACGAAAACATGACTTGTTGATACTAAATTTATACGGTCATATACGGTCTATACGTTGAGAACATCCTTTGAAAACCGGCATCTTGGGTCTTCCCTAAAAAGATAAGGACCTTTCCTCTTAAACAGTGAGTGCAACAATAAACTTAAAGTATCATTTTATCAAGCCAGTATTGAAGAATTTGCTCCAGAATGAAATGCTGGAGCCGTGCTTCTAGCCGTGGCTGGGGGATAACAGACCCTCCAAATCAATCTGTGTAATTTTCGCATCTCGTCACTGGGAGGGTGTTCCATTCCATGTAGAACAGTTGGGACATTATAAAAACAACAGGTTTGAACTTGTAAGGCACATCTGTTGGCAACCACCTAGAATCTCAGAAGACTTCCAACCCCACATCCCGCAGTAGCCAAGCAGAGCCAAAGGGCAAGTAGTACGGCTTGTAGTTCTCAGGTGCTTCTTTATGAACTGTCTTGGTAAATCCCATGGCAACGATGTGTCGGGCCCGGCTGGGCCACTGGGTGGTGCCACTTTGTCGCCACCCACTATGTGAGGAAATGGAGGGTAAGACAAGCTATTACAGAAAGAACATGGAGTAAGAATCACCATTTGATCAATAGCCGAAAAAAACCGAACGATGAAGCGTAAACAACCTTCCAGGAGCCAAACTCCACTGCGCAGAACTGCCTTTGACTTCCGTTGATGGAAACAGCTGTGGAGCATTTCTGACATGCCATGTCTAAGCCTCAGACATACATACCGACATACCCTACTGAATGCATTCACATTCAGATACAGAGATTATTCATTATTTTCATTTGGCCGAATAACCAGGGACTCCTCCTGTGCATCTGAGAGTTCAGGAGCCAACCCTGCGACCGACAGTATTCCAAAATGTGTTGCCGCAGGATTCTGCTGAAACGTTCACCCAACATTTCGATAAGGATCGCCAAAGCATGTCAATTATGTTTGCACGTGTCACCTTAGTCATTCCGTTCCTTGGCTTCACATCAAAATCCGTCAAACTTTAGTTCCAAACATCTTGATCTTCTGGTGCCCGCGCCTTGGAACAATGGACCGCGCCACAACTAACTCCTTCTGGGTTTGCGCCAGTGTTTCTATGTCTTTCATTTTGTGACATGTTAGCCTGTTGGCCAACATACTCAACATATTTCAACATATTCTACATATATTTTACGCTCACTCAAATGGTAGCCCTCAGCATCTTAACCATATCTTAATCATGTTAATTAATCTTTAATTATCCTTCATACTTCATACTTCAGCTATCTTCAGCTGAAGATCTGCGATGCCATGGGCATTCGGGCCTGCAAGACGATGGTCCAAGCATCCATGGCACCCTTGGCGATCTCATTCTGGGTGGCCCCCAGAAGCGACACCATCTCCTGCCACAGCCACAGGTGCCATGGGGCTCGTGTGTGTGTGTGTGCGTGCATACGAGGCAAGATTTATACAGGTTTGAACGGTTTGAGCTGATTTCTGTCGAGTTCAAACTCCAACGAATCGACAATAGTTTTCAGAACTTAGATCGTCTACTATGAGAAATTATAACCGACCCATTGAAGTTTCAGGAAAATCACCAGTTTCAAACAAAGTCAAACGCAAGTGACCTACCTATGGAGCAATGTGTGTCAGGGAGCAAGTGATTCGATAAGAGTACTATAAGAATATGACTGCCAGAAGCAAACTGCCAGCAGCGTGCATTATGTGATATGCAACTGCAACATACTGCAACTGCAAATGTCAGTGGTCAACAGGTGGAACACCAAGACCTAAAGCATTAACGAATTCTACGGTCATTGCAAGTCATTGGTGGTCAAAGACAGCTTATTTTTGACTGTTTGGCTGTGCAACCTCAGGTCTCCACCTCGAGCATTGGCCTCCACCTCATCGAGCACAGCCCTAGAGGCTAGGGGCCCTAAAAGATCCTAAAAGTATCTAAAAGTAGAGTTTCACGTTCTTGGTGGATGGGAGATGATGGGAGAGGTCGCCCTCATGATACAATGAAGTCCATCAAGCCTGAAGAAGCTTCAAACTTCTTCAACTGATTGAGCACAGGCCATGGGGGCCAGCTGAATCACCGTGAGGTAAGGGCCGATGAAACGAGGTTACCATATGTTACCATCCAAACTGTTGAATGCCGCAACTGCAGGGCTCCATAGGGCTCCCCTGCTTCAAGAAAAAAACAAGTCCTTTATTCTGCAGGGTTGATGTGGCCTCAGGTGCTGAACCATCATTTCGCATACCGAGGTTCGTTCCACTTTGTTCCACCCCAAGACATTTCCACAACATCACGAAGCTCGAAACATCATAATCGTCCTTGATATAAAATAGCTATTTGATGCTATTTGTAATTAATCACATAACCGGCACTCATCAGCTACATTTTAGCAATGCTACGCCTGATTTTGAGCTGCCGGCCCAAGCATGGATGGCACAAAGCCTTGAAGTAATGTCACGACCTTGGGAGAGTTGGGGCAGGTGTCCAGAACCAAAGGAACTATTGCAACAGAAGAAATGCACAAAGATGTAACAAATGCCAAAAGTGAGAGCATCCAAATTACCCTCATATCACATATTCCTTATGCAAATAGAATATGAACACTGTCATACCAAGCTCACTGATCTCCTTTCGCCATGCTCAGATTTGCGTCTTTTCATGGTGTAGCGGATGGCTACAAGGAGTCTTGGCCAAACACTGTCCAGCAAACCGGCGATGGATTGCGGAAAGGGAGCCTTGCATGTCCAAAGCACCACACACACAGATGCACACATGTTCATATACTGTAGATAAAATTAGATAAACATTAATCATGCGTAATGTCATATGATGTCATATGCACATAGTAATATACAGTACGCGTATCATGTATACTGTATACACATGTATATACTTATATAATAATATAGAATATGATGTTGGGAGAGAAGCCATACGACATCTGTCAGCCCCTCTTCCGCTCTGTCAGCAGAGTATGGTGTTTTAAAATGCTGTTGTGATCTTGGTACATCCATGCCACACAAAACAAGAACTATCAAGACCACCTCATGGCTTCGAAGCAACAGCTCAGACGCTGTTGCGCTGCGACCTCAAAGCTCAGAATTTGGGTTCCATTGGGCCAGTGGGTGTTCTGGTCAACTAAGACGACCTAGACTGATGGGGTGCTTGGGGGATGCTTTGGATGCTCATGGCATGCGTCCCAAGTTTTTCTCCTCTCAGTTTCATTCGCCCCCTCCCTCCGAACTTGGATTATCTTGGATTCCAAGCCTGCAATGAAGCCCAGCAGCCGTGTGACGCAAAGACGCACTGAGCCATCACCTGGAATCACTTGTTCATACTTTTTCGGGACCCTTCTCACCCGCAGCACACCTGGCCGCCTTCATGTGCAGTGTATGAACATCTATGGGTGAACAATTGGCTGATCACGCTCAGTCACAGCCTGAAACTAGGCACGGTTCCCCAAGTGCACGGACCGAGATTGAGGCACGGGCAATATGGGTCCAACAAATCCGCTTCGAGCTTCTCAGGCACATTGGAACGCGCCAAATAGTCCTGCGGTTTTGCCAAGGGGAGCTGGTTACAAAGACTGAGGTCTGTGCTCCTAGTGATGGATGCCAGGTCTGGATGGCGAAGGAGCTTGCTGTTCATGCGACTAACTCGATGTAACCTGCATAAAACTTAATGAAATTCAACCAACATATTTTGGATGAATGCCTTTACCAGCATCAAAGACTTCACAGGCCTCTTGAACCTCAAACTTAACGAACATTAATGAACCCAGTAACGGGTGCCTAAACCATCCTAAACCCGTTGTGTTTGGCCAGGGTGCCATGCCCCATGTGCCTGTCCCAGCTCATAGGATCCAAGCCTAGATGCTGAAGGACTTCCACAAGTGCTGCTTCCATCGATGTGCGAACGGTCACACCACGTCACAACTATGCAGTGATATGAAGTTCATAATATGAAGCGTGCTCTTCTTTTCTGCCTATGTGCAGGATCCAGCGCTAAAACTCAGGAATGATTCTATTCGAGCCAGTTCCCCTCCAATCAGGTGATGCTGAGGGCTATTATCAGCATAATCGTGCATGCCAATTAAGGTTCTGCCTCTGCAGGGTGCATTGGCAACACCGTAATTAGTTGAGAGCAAACTAGAGCAAAGTGCCACCCAGAAGATCACAACATGTGATAACATGTGCCGACTCCAATCAAAAACCCTTGGGTGGTTCCGCCAGAAGTCACATTTGCTATATATAATCTTGAATAATTGAGTAATTTCTAAAGCTTTCCAAACATTTAGAAACCATGTTTCTCAATGTTTTCGACCACATCTCTGTGTGGCAAATGCTGCTGCTACCGGCCGCTTCCAAAGGTCCAAAGGTGACTCAACGAATATCCGTGGGGACTGGAATGCCGCGGCCAAGCATTAACTGCTCCTGAATGAACATCATCCAGTTCGTGATGGGAATCCCTGAAGCCTGCCACAGCTGTCCGAAATTCAACATAGGACATGGAAGGTGTGGACACCAAGCTAGACTTGTTTCAAATGATGAACCTTAGTGAACCTTCCATGCCATGTGGAGGGATTGAAACACGAGGGACTTGCTTATGACGTATTGTTGTATGGAAGCTTTCCGCTGGTTTCTGCCATGATTGGAGGCAACGCCGTCAAAATAGATACACAACAACTGGCAGCAACATGCAAAACATTGTAATGTCAACTGTGGAGACACGCAGTGCAGGCATCAACAAACAGGAAACAACAACCTCAATTCACTGCAACATCAAAAACAGAAGCGAGCATGTCACCGTAACGGTAAGGTGTCGGACCCATTTCACACAGTTACTTTCGCGTTATAAGCCCCCATCATATCCCCGTCAATATCCCCACTAAACAAGATGCCAAAAAAGAACCCATTCATTATTATTCTTCAATATTCTTAATCAAACAAATCACCAGCGACCTTCTCCCTTGGACGCATCCAAAATCCCACTGCAAAATCCCTTGGTCGCACTGCGACATTCGTTACCTTCACCTTCGCGTAGAGATCGCTAATGAGAATCTTTCGAGCTCGAGCTTGATCCGAGGTGACCTGCGATGGGAACTGACTGGAGTCTTCAGGGGACAACAAGTCATAACAAGTCGACGAATTGGGCCAATTCTTCGGTTACTGTTGTATTGATATTTATTGATTGATAATGATTGATTTATATTGATCGAATATTGATTGTATCCTGGATAATTATTGCAGACATTATTTGATATTGATGATATTGATGGATACAAGTAGTGATGGATATTGGGCATCTGTTCTTGGAAGATGCCCGAAACTCTCGTTGCCCGGGTGGATCCTGGCCGCTTGAGGGGGTTGAGATCCTGATTTTGATTGGTTTTTGTGTGGTTCTGTTGGAGCTTTACTGCCTTCAATTGCCCTTCCTCGGCCGCGATATGCTTTTTGGTTTTGATTGTTTCTGTTTATTTCCGTTTGTTTCCATCAACTCGGTGTTTTCCATTTAAGGCTATCATGGAAATAAGCAACATATCATATACCCTCTGGTGAACTAACATAGCAATGGAAAATCACCATTTTCAATGGGAAAATCCACTATAAATGACCATTTTCAATTGCTATGTTAGTTCACCAGAGGGTAACGCAAAGGACATGCATCCTCCAAAGCCAAGTCACCAGTTTGGCCGCCAAACACTGAGAATAGAACCATCGGCGCTGTTGATCCTGGAGATATCGTCTTGGATGTGGGTCAAAATGGAAGACCGTTAAGGGGACCACAGATGTGAATGTCTAGTTTAGTATTCACCATCCAATTATTGGGGTACCCAATTTTTACCCATACCCACATCACTAAGTCAAAGGTTGTGAGGTTGTGAGTATGTTGTGACGTTGTGACTGTCTGGGTACGTCGTGGCAAATGCTTAGAAATGCTTCAATGACTGGAGGCTAGGAGCGATCGAATCAAAGACAAGCTGAGTGAGCATCACACAAGTTGAGGACATCCTCTTGTTGACTCAGAATGACTTCAGAATGACCTAGAACTGGCTCACTGACCTCCTTGGGCATGATGCATACGTATCATACATGGGCGGTCCATATCAAAGTCACCCTAGAGAAAGCAAGAGGTTAGCACTGGGTGGGATTGTGGCTCCTCACTCTTCAGTGCTAAATAGTCATTGACATCTTGAACCTCAGCTTGGTCATACACGGACCCTAGCTACTGGGCAGGGCTTAGCACCCTGGTAGGTGCCATTGGTGCCATAGAATATTATAGAATATTATAGAATATTATAGAATATTATAGGATATTATAGAATATTATAGAATACTATAGAATATTATAGAATATTATAGAATATTATAGAATATTGTAGAATATTATAGAATATCGTAGAATATTATAGAATATTATAGAATATTATAGAATATTATAGAATATTGTAGAATATTGTAGAATATTATAGAATATTATAGATGCTAAAGTGTTCTAAATGTCTACATCGCCTTTGGAAATCATGGGGTCACAGTAACTTGTTTGGTTGCAACCTCAACGCATTATATGCTCACCATTGCTCACCTATCTCACCTCTACAAACATCGCAGCGGCGTTCCAAGGAGCATTTCCAACGTCTGCAGGACAGGTGATTACGGTGTCAGCATACATGGTCCCGCATTCAGAGTCGAGCTCGCTCACCACAGTGGATTCTGCCTGGAAACCCCAAAGCGGTTCGATTCATAGTTTTTTCCACATCGTTTTACTTGAGGCACCTACCGGTGTATCCAATCAGATGAATATCAAATAGTAAGTATCACATGGCGATGCTAGCAGGGTGCTTTCTGAAGCTTCCAACTATGGCAGAATTTGATGTAGAAAAAACCTGGGAGAAAAAAAACAATGCACTGCATGACACCTGGCCTTGCTGAGCCTTGAGGTCGGGATTCTCATGTCTCCTTTGAAGTCCTTTGGGCGCGAAAATGGCCAGGCTCAGCCCAGCAAAAGGACAAATGCATGAATGATTGAAACATGTTAATTAAAATATGTATATCAATTATCAATCGAACGAAGCTATGGCAAAGATCAATGCAACGTCATCCAGGTCAGGGTCTCCAAAAGCATTCCGAAACCATCATGACATCATGGGAAAGAAATGGAAAGAATCTCATAAGAATCTCATGATATCTCCTGAGCCATTAGATCCTCCTGCTGTAGCTTCGGCTACAGTAGCCAGCTCTTCATGCCAAGTTGCTGAATTGTAAGATTTTCGCTGATCCTCGAAGAGAACTTGCGCTGCCTTCTTCAAAGCACGTTCCTGTCTGACTGCAACAGTGCAATTGAAGTAGCCCAGCAGGTCTCAAGAATCTGGGGGAAAAAACATCCTCACCCATAGTTCCAACATGTTCCAACTTGTGGCAGTCCAACACCCGTGCAGGGGTTTGTCAGGAGCACGACATCACAAACATTCACAAGCAGCGGAGAGTGCCATACAAACCAAAAGTTATCCATAAGGCAATGTAACACTCTGACTTCTTCTATACTGTCCTACTGAACTTTTTGATGAGTTGGACTGCATCACAGCTAAAAGCCCAAACACCCACCGCTTCCTTCTGAATAAGAATGTTCTCCGCCCTTTTTGAGAACAAATACACGCCGGGTGCGAGGACCCGGGCTGTGCTTGCAAGTTGTTGCACCTGAAGGAGGAACAAATGGAACAAATACACAGCCGAGAAGGATAAGAAACGATGACAAGAAACGTAGTCAAAATATGTCACTGGCAAACGGTTTGCAAACGCTTAATGTGTTCAAACGAGCTAGTCAGCTAATCACTCAAGTCTTCACCAGGAGAAACAGCCAAGCTTGCATTCTTTTCAAGTCTGCCTGTCTGCCTGTGTCATCTTTGTTAATTATTGTCAAATATATTGTTAATTGATGTTAATTGTATGAGGGCCATGAAGCCCGATCTTTGCCAAAACCGTTGTAATGATGTGAGGCCTGCTGGATGGTGTGTTCGCTAATTGCGCCGAGATCAGCTGCGTCTGGACCCCATTTCAAGGCGCTGTCCAGGTGATACCTGGCGCATGCTGCGCCTAAACAGATGGTATCTGCTGGCACCAGTTTGGGCTAATTACTTGGGAGTGAGAATTTGCAAATTTACAACCACAATTGCGAACTTGAAGTTGTTGCAACTGGACGCCCAAAAAAAAACAGCGCTCAGCAGCTCCCCAAAATGTTCTCATCATTCCAAGTCTTCTCAATGTCTGGTTAGCATTTGTTAGCCACTTTCCGTCCTTGAAACATCTTGAAACAATGGGTAAACAATGAGTACTATATAGGGCTGGTAGGGTGACGGAGAATCGCTCACAACGCTGATCTGGCCTCAGTTGGGTCAAGTGCCGGAGGACGTTGCTCTGGCTGCTCCCATCTAAGATCCTGTGGCGATGGCTCTGGATGATCTGGACAGTTGGTGATTGCTCAAGGAATGTTGCTTATAACTGATTATATATATATATAGAAATTATACGTATTTATAATTTTGTAAATATTTATAATGAATGAATATGAATGACTGTTTATAGATGATTATCATTTACTGTAAGTAATGTGTCAAAGGGATCCTTGACTGTTGCATCCGTCCTGCTTTCCAATGCTGCTCGTAAACTAATGAGCTTGGCATTCAGCATCTCGATGCGTGGCGCTACTTTTGACAACCTCAGGATTGTCTGCCAAATCCAGGGCCATCCAGGGCCACCACATTGAGAGGAAACTGGAAACTTTGTATGGCGAGATGAGATAAATTTTGACCGCTGTCCGCACCTCAAAAACGGCTGTGGCGTTTTGATCCTGTAGCTGCTTCACAAAGATATAAAAACACAAGGATCACATATTATAACGAAATAGGTTCCGCCGCAGTCATGCACATGCAAGAAACCATGCACATTCATACAGCGCAGCACAGACTGCAATCACAGGTCAAATTGGCACTGACACAATGTGCCCATGAGCCGCCGCTGCAAATCTTTGCATGTTTTTTGGAAGCCAAGACATTTCGAATATATTGTTCACGACCCGTTAATAACAACCCAACACGCAAGCTTAAAAAAAAACATAACAAAACGGAGAACCTATATGGAATCACCAGCAGGCATGGCATAGCAACACCTGCAGAATATTGACGCATAGTCTGAACTGCCTCATGCGAGTAGATCGAGTAGCAATTTACCTCCTGCCACCAACCACCTGCAACTGAACAGAGCTGGTGTTCTTTTGCAACTTAGGCCCCGGAACCCGTTTGTATTTCCCACTGGTGGTGGCCACGTTGGCAAGCTGGCCTTGACATCAAACATCCCAATCTGATTTGCATATTTTGTTCTGCAGTCTGCCAGCTTACGCTGGTATACATGCAAGACAAAAACTGCTCCGTGCTGCTCTCAGCGCGGGGTGTCTCTCTCTCTCTCTCTGTCTCAGGAGCACAGTCACAAGCAGCAACTGTCCTAAAAAGACGCCCTTCGTGGCGGGTCTATTGTCCAGTCTGCAAGAGCTTGTTCTGAACTCAACTTTGCAAAACAAGGGCGCAAATGATAGGCTGAAGTTCTAGGAAAAAGATGGAAAAAAATCGCCCCCACGGACTTCAATATGTGTCCTTGTTCAGTGGTTTAGTTGGCAGCCCTACCCATCCTGCCCAGTGAACTGGACAGCAGCACCTTGCCAGTCACATACTTCTCATAGATGGATTCGGGACTTTCCACTTCTGAGTTCCTGCAAGCCGCAGCACCGCTGGAACCAATATTGAAACCATGCGTTCGGGATGTGCAACACTGCAGACGGTCAACATGTTCTTGTTGCTCTCTCTCTCTCTCTCTTCATTGTTGTGGCGGGCACTTTCGTGACAAGAGTGAAAAAGAGTGAAAATGAGACAAACAATTACAAGAAGATACAACATAGATCAACATAGCAGGAAACATGTTGGCAAACCTTTTCTTGCCAACATGCAAATCATAGCAACCTAGTTGGCACCTGGGTGTCTGTCTTGGGCTCGTTCGTGGACTGCCAAAGTTGGAGCGAGGCGACCGACTCTGTCGGAGCCGCGCCATAGCGGGCGCCACCCCGTCGTTCTGCGAAAGCCGGCGGATGTAGAACTCCTTGAGGCGACTGATGTTGCCTGCCGGGCAGCACCAAAAAGGAGATCAAATATAGAAAAATCATGAAAAATCAACAAAACATATCAAACAAAAAGTAAAAATATAAAATTGGATTCAGCCAAAACAGGCGGAGATGACAACACAAAGTCGCTCCTTTACATCTTTACAAACATATCTATACATATCTTATTTACACTTGATTTGCTTATATCTTATATTAATCCGTCGATCAACTTGAGGCCACTAGGCCAGCAAGCTCTCCAGGTGACAATGTGGGCAGTTGATGGAAGTTGATGAATTGGATGCAACATCCGCGTTGGTACTTGTGGACGAGACTGGATCCCAACAAATGGAAGCACTGAGTGTATGGGGCTGGTCAACGAATAGGACAGGCCAAATGTGGCTGAATGTTTTGAGGAATGCCGATGTAAAATCATCCATGGAGCTCACCCCTTAGTGTGGGCAACATCCATAGCTTCAAATCGGAATTGCATCAACTATGCACCAACTTATAGTTCTGGCTGGGATCTCCTGACTGATGATTTCAAGCTCCCTAGACATGTTTGCCTACAACTACCCCAGCCATCAGTGAAGTGTACCCGGTTGTTAGCACCTCTGCATTCCTAGACATCTCGAGACATATCAGGCGTGGTGTATGATTGCTGCCATCCAGCGGTGCCTCTGTCGTAAAGATCTGATCGTACTTCAAGAGCCGTGTCGGTTCGCAGGGCCATGCTGCGCCATACAGAATCGCAACTGGAGAGGGGCGAGTGCATGGCGCAAACCTACGCAGCTGAGAAGTCGCTAAGCACTCAGGCCACTTGGGCCACAAGACTACCAGGAATGACCCCAGCTGAACACGTATCTGCAACGGACTGGCAGTGGAAGGTGTGCAGGGTTACGTGAACAGAACAGAACAGAACAGAACAACACTTGATTGGTGAGATTTCTATCCGTGCTTGTCCAATCCTTATCCATAGGCATAGCCACACTCGTTATTTTTATATTGTCTGTAGATCGGTGATTGCGCAGGTTGTAGCTGAATCTCGCTAATTACTGCCATTAACTCCTAATTGTAATTTGTTTTTTAAAACACTACCAAGCTGGATCGACTGTAATCTTCCACCGTCAGAATGCTGATCATGTGCCAGGGGGAAGTCATAGCCCATGATGCCCATCAAGCCATGTTAAGTGGGGCCCCGCAGGGCTCCAAACGCGTCCATCAACTCGACAGCATTAAGCTTTAGCAGCAAGTCGTCGGTCAAGAATGAACCGAGAACCTCCGGCCAAAAAAATGAATCCACGTCCTACAAACATATCATGAGAAATTTAAGAACGGAAATGATGATAAATGTAAGTGAACATGATGTGGAACATGCACAGTGAAACAAGTGGAATCATCATATTTCCTCATAATATATCATAATTATATATTATTGTATCATAATTATGTCTGTCTTGGCATCTGGCATTCACACAACTCACAGACACATCGTCGCCTTCTCAAAGGCTCCTTTCTGTTCTAACCTCACCAGGTGACTGAACGACTCTGATGTCGCCACTCACTGGGCATTGACCGTGTTTAGCCATGTTTCAGCAGCGCACAGTCTTGAAGCATCAAGACATATATAATCCATGACTCAATTGAACCACCTCCTCACCTGAGATTTTCCTTGATTGCAGTCATGATTTCCTGGATATATCTTAAGGGTCAAAATGATGCCATATGTAAAATGCACTAACGTGTAACACACACACATATATAATTATATGTATATATAATATATATATAGTATATGTGAATATAATATAATATATATATACAATATTGATCAATATTGGTCTTCAATCAGCATTTTTTCTGCTCATGGATTGTTGGTTATATAAATTTATGATCATTCCAATCTTTAATGCTCACTTGAACTAAGAAGAGCGCATTTGTGTCCTGGCGGAAAGGAATTTGTCTCTAATTTCCCAGGAAAATACCTTCATATTTTTTTCGTCAAAGCGCGCGAAGTGGAAATATGCCAAGAGTGGTGCGACTACGCTCATTTGAGAAAATACGCTCCAGAAGCAGAAATGTATCCAGGGCAAGGGGTACAGTAAGGGACGAAAGCTAGCTTGGCAGGGTGATGGGCATGAAACACAGAAGGTAGCGCAAGTGTAAACACAATTTTTGAGAACATATGATTATTATGATTGTTGTCTACTGTTGCACGAAGCAAATGAAGACAATCAGCATAGACAAGATCATGACAACTGAGTCGGGAAAATTCAAAGGTCCGCCTTCGGCACCGGAGTAAACCTTTGGAAGCGCGGGAAGACGTCACGCAGTGCGAGGCGACAGTTTACGACGAGAGGTAGATGTGCGCACGCAACATGACAATGGAGCTAGGCCAAGGTTCCATACAGCGTCAAGTGTGAAAAAGGCAAAGTTGTGGGGGTCCAACGTGAAGTTTAAAGTGTAAAGTGCGAAAGCGC
>Ga0126342_10016187_pt1 | contig 13022 bp, 14 predicted proteins | sample Cyp1metagenome_FD_92528 | JGI IMG/M metagenome (GOLD analysis project Ga0126342, IMG submission 92528) | Coral microbial communities from Lord Howe Island, Old Settlement Bay, Australia - Cyphastrea 1 metagenome | ecosystem: Host-associated > Invertebrates > Cnidaria > Coral ... | reverse complement strand
ATTATATAGTATTATATAGTATTATATAGTATTATATAGTATTATATAGTATTATATAGTATTATATAGTATTATATAGTATTATATAGTATTATGGATCATATCACAATATCCATTAATCACCATTGAAATACAATGCTAAAGCAGCCATTTCTTTCACCTCTGGACCCTTCTCATTCCTCTCCCCGTGGGCACCCTGGGCGCCCCTGGCTGGGACGGCTTGATCTTTCCCATGCCACCCGACAACTTGTGGATTAACGCCTCAACCTGGCCAAAAATGAGGATACTGTGGCAGAAATCCTGCGCCAAAAGGATGGTTTTTAAATGGGATGTTTACCATCTATCAACTGGTGATTCGGATTTCGCTGGCCCATCCACAGTATAAAATGATCATTTCGACATGGCGAATTTCACCTCCCAACATGGGGAACTTCACTAGCACCCCATTGGGGACACCTGATTTGTGGAGATGGGGATTGAACCATCATTTTGATGGTGATTTACCTGAAAACTGGGGCTTTGGGTCATGGGGATTAGAGGGGGGTATGAGGGTATCATGGCCCTTTAACCAACTGAAGACTTTGGGTTTGTCTTGAACAGGGATACGCCTCAAGATATGGTTATTTCAATGGGGGGAAGTCATGATGCACGGTTGGTTTTTTGAATTCCACTTGTTTGAGACAACCCCATTCATATGTCCATAGTGTTTGCATAGCTGGCTATATGTACGTCTGCCATATCTATCATTATTGTAGTATGGGTCAGTTATGGGTCAACTTTGAGTAGCCCAAGTATTGAATGGTTACCCTCTGGTAAACAAACATAGCTATCGAAAATGGCCCAGTCGAAATAGTTGACTTTCCCAGCTATAAAATTGTGATTTTCCACAGCTATGTTAGTTTACCAGAGGGTATATAATGTGGGCCCCCCCAGTTATAAGTTGGTTTATAAGCCCATCTAACTATAGTTATAAATACCATAAACCATAGTTATTGGACTTATGTTCACCAACTTAGCTATCTATGGGGCCTCACATTGTATAATACCAACAAAAAACTTACATCTGTGGTGCCCATCTCATGGCACTGGGATGACGCTTCAGCCAGGGTTTTTCGTACCGGTGCAACAACCCTGGGGTTGGCTGGGAAATTTGCAAAAAAATGGAGGCTTCAAGAACAAACGTCAACAAGGCTTTTTCTATCGCCATGTATGATTCCTGGAGGCTGAACAAAATAATAACATGGGAATCCCCTTCCGGGAAACGATCAAATAAAAGGCTGGATATTCCACATCTATGATGACCTACAAACATCAACTTACCGTCCATCCACATAGTATTCCTCCAAAAATAGAAAAGTAGAATCCTACTCTTTAGTAGTGAACAAATATTCTCGTTTCTATCTGTGTCATGGTTGCCATGTACCATTGTAAGTTATAAGAATTACCCTCTGGTAAACTAACATAGCTATTGAAAATGGCCATAGATCATAGAAATAATGGATTTACCCATTAAAATGGCGATTTTCGATAGTTGTTTGTATGTTTACCAGAGGGTATAAGATCATAGATTCATAGATCTCACCCGGTCCAGGTCATCGTTCCGAATCACCGGTTCCATCTGGTTCCCGGCACTTCCACTGCTCCAGTTGCCAGTTCCGCTGTGGCCACCTTGAGTGGCCTAACACCGACCCACGGCCAAGGTACTGCTTGTCACAGTTCTCGAGAGAGATGAACACATCTTTCCCTGAGGAAGTGCCGTTCCCTTGCACGAACAGGAGCCATGCCCACAGTGCGAACTTCATCGCTGAACACGGAAGAGGAACCCGCTGGCTACAGCCAGTCGTGACTGCTTGAGCCAACTAAGGCCATGATACTAGAAGCATCTACTGAAGCAGTATCAAAAACTGAAAAATCCCTGATGGTCAATAGTGATTATCAACTCATGGTTCATGATTATCCCTACTATATCCAGAAAAGTAGTCATGCAACAATCATTTATCAATCATGAACCACCATAAACTTGAATTTGCTCAAGGAACACCCAAAAAACGCAAAAATAAAACATCTGCCCTATAGATTCCCCAGTGGTATCTTCCAGTGGAAAAAATTACAGTAAAAACCTCTTCCGCACATTCAGGCAAATCCAGGTAGATTTCGAGTCATAGTTGATTACGACTACCCAGCATATACCAAATATAAAACTTGGGTTTGTCTACCATGTAAATATAAATAATAAATGATATTTACCATGATTATACTACCATGATGATCACCACAAAGGATCCAATACCATTAAATTTGGTAAATTGATAACTAAAACCATTTATAATCACCATAAACCATTTATCACTATAATTTAAATTGATTACAATCATTTATGATAAAACCGGCATAAAGGATATTTTCCTTCCCCGTTCGATTCACCCTGTACAAATCCCAACGGCCACGGTCCGCGCCGTCACGGAGCGATGGTGTCGATCCTGCGCCTGGTGTTTTTACTGCTAAAGATGAACATGGTTGGGATGGAATAATCATGGAAATAAGATTGGTTATATAATATGTAATACAATGATGAATAATAATTGTTACAATATATATATATAACTATATAACTGTTTTATAATAGTTTTATAATGGTGGTTATAAGCAAGAATAATGAGTTAACCATCAAATTTGGGAATATACCCTGGGGTAAACTGCTCCAAAGCGAGGTGGAAAAGCCATGGGAAATCAAGGAAAACCCAAGGGTTTGATGATCTACATACATGGTGGGTTTTCCACATCGAAATGTTAGTTTACAGGATGGTACCATCACTGCAATCACAAAGCTGATTTGTGATTGTTTCAAGTTTCAAGTTTCAACTGTCCAAAATGAGACATAGTATTACATAAATCCTGAAGCTATGTGAGAAATGCAGGAACAGACTTGTGGACTGTTTTCACTGAGTTTTAGGGGCGCTGAGATAGGTGATTGGCCCAGGACTGAATACTTTCAAACGTGGACTACAGTATTATTGGACTTCAATAAGGCTACATCATCAACCTCAGTTGGCTGGTTCCAAGCCCAAATATGTTTGAGCTCACGTGGAAAAACCTTGCAACATCAACATCCGATTTTTAACGTCAAACCCAAACAAGTTCAGCTTCGTTGTAAAACCATATTTTGAACATATAGCTTTTGAAAATGGACCATTTATAGTGGATTTACCCATTAAAAATAGTGATTTTCCATTGCTATGTTAGTTTACCAGAGGGCATATCTCGTAGTCTAAACACATAAAAGGTGAGGCCCCTCCAGTCATGTTTGTTGCTGTGTAAATCCATCAAAGAGTTCGTTACATCCACCTAATCAACTAAAATCTTCACACCCAAGTCTAATAAGGTCCACTTAGCTACCACAAATCAGCTATAAATCGGATTAAACCCACCATTTTCTTGGATAAATCAGATGGTTTTGTTTCCCCACAGCTGGGACGAGTCCCGACCAACGAACCCCCCGGCCATGGGCCCGCGCGTTGCCACCGGCAGCCGCTTGCTGCGCGCGCCAATCGCCCTTGAACTGTGACAGTTCCTCCTTCGCCCTCGGACGATGTTGGATACCATCTGGTTATGACTAACAGTTCGCCATGAAAAGATCCACCATGCTATTCATAGGTAAACCATGGTAAACCATCTATTTCTATGGGCCATGGCTTCCATGGCGAACTGTTAAACTACCAGAGGGGTAAATTTATGGGCAATGGAGATAGAAGGAGATGTTGGATAAATTTATGGTATTCCTGGATTTTCTGAAGATGGGTTTATGGCTAGTTTTTTCTATTTTTCCAATGGGAAATTCACTATGGGGAATCTACCATGAGGATATAAGGCAAAAAACTGCAGGATGGTTGCGAAATCCCGCAGTTGGTAGCCATTAGGTAAGTATGAAACACTGTAAAAATGGATTAGCTATCTACCGTAGCTGGTGCATGATTGTTTCCATCCACAGTATCATAGAAACGTATATGTATATATATATATACATATAACAATGTTTGGACGATATATAAATATATATGTGATATGATATGATATGATATGATATGACATGACATGATATGATATGATATAATATGCATATAATATGCATATACATAATCGAACCGTATTATATACGTATGTGGTTTAGGGCTGGGTATTGGGTGTTTTTGTACGTGCTTGGAGGTTTGTGAAGTTGTTGGACGATTTTTTGGCTATCCTGATCTTCGCAAAGAATGGGTGAAAGCTGACTAAGAGTTGGATGATGGTCAATAAATGAAGTTGTGGTTTGATCATTAGATTGCTGCAACAAATAAATTATTCATTCAAAATCCATTAATATCCAATAATAGTCAACCATAAGCATGAACCTGTACACATACAAGAACCATCATAAAGTAATTGGATTGCAAACAACTAATTTGTGGATGGTGATCCCGTGTAGGTGGATAAAGCCCTCATCAGCGGGCATCCATCTTTTCTGGATGGTTAGAAGAATGGTTCACTGCATAGGGATATTTTCTATCTTTGTGATAGCCATTCTTGCAACGAACTTACGACCCAAAAAATGCGTCGACATAGTAGGTGAACTATATACGACAATAGAATATGTATATATATATGTATGCGATAATATACATATTTAACAGTATAAATAAATATGTTAGTTCATGTAGAAACTGTTATATATAAATATATATATATGTATATTTCAATATCTCCAACATTCTCCAACCAGCAAGTGCAATCCCCCACCAAGACCATCGTATCATCCTGGCGGAAAGATTGATAAAAACCTATGGCTTGGGCATGTTGGTCGAGGTAGCATGTTAAAGGCCATGGTGTAGAAAAAATACCCTCCGGTGTCATCAAACATGGCGTGCTGGAAAATACACTATCTGATTGGTGGTTTCAACCCCTGTGAAAAATATGAAAGTCAGTTGGGATGATTATTCCCAATATATGGAAAAATAAAACATGTTCCAAACCACCAACCAACTATTTAGTTCGGTGATTTTCCTATTGAAACCACCATTTCTAGTGGATTTCCCAGCTTGCCACGTTTGATGACACCGGAGGGTATGTTCATAGAAACTTAAAAATGCGATCGCAAGCTGCAGGGAACCATGGAAACCATAGGAGGCTGCGATTTTTAGCCCCATATGGCCCATATGACTAGCGGCTGATTCTTTTCTGGTTACGTATGACCTCGTGTGGCCATGTTTCCATGGCTTTCCACGGAATCATATCGAAACTAACCAAGTTTGAAAAATACCATTCTGTAAATTAACATAGACCCTGGCAGATAGAGGTTGGAAGATTAGTTTCCACCAAAAGTGGGTGATTTTCGGGGTCGAACTATTAATTTACCAGAGAGTACAGTAAGTCTTATTTAATATAGAATTTGGATCTAAACCGTAGAATTATATAATGATTTGTGAACAATATCAACCACAGATATTAGATATTATCCATCCTATTGTAACAGAGGAAATATGTGACTTTTCATGGTGAATATTTATGCGATAGACTATTCCCAAGATATCTTGATCGCGGTACCACATGTCACATGTTTAATCATATATATATATGTTTGATTGTATGCATATACATATCATATAATATATATATATATATATCACATTTAGACATGAACAATATCCAGCAACCCTACTATTAACCATTATAAAGCATAGAGTTCATATATTACAGAATCATCCCATGATACAGGAACATGTTCCTGACCTTCTTATCTCCAACTTAAACCTTTCCACAAAAAAAAAAGTTCGGTGCTGAGCGCCCCAGACTTCTGTGCGAAGGTAGGACCTACAGCTGGTCCAGGTATGAGGCTCGGCCAAAATGGATGACTAGCGGTACCCATGGGGGCAAACCTCAATGTATGGCTCAAATTGCTACATAGCAGAAAAATGAAGAGCAAATAGACTACAAAATTATAAATCATGATAAACCACTGGAAAAAAAAGATCGATGGCAACTGTAAATACCCTATGGTTATTTAACATAGCCATGGTATAGATGGCCCATTTATAGATGGTTTACCTGGGTTTACCTATTAAAAATGGTGATTTTCCATGGCTATGTTAAATAACCAAATGGTATCAGCCAAGTCCTGCCCCTGCGCCCCCTGGGAGCCTGTTTCTGTGAGCTGCTTCGCGTACCTCGAGAGGCTGGTCACCAGCCGTATCTGCTAGGCCGACGAGAGTTCTCGGTGCTGCTGCATGCTAGTACAGGTGCCGAAGCGGAAGTGTCTGTCTCAATGAGTTTTACATGTCAAACAATCAAACATAGGAAGATATAGGAATTAAACATAGGGAATTGGACACCTCAACGTCCATTTTACATGTTTCCTTAAGACATTGGTTTCACCGAAAACCAGGACACGGCTGGCCTCTTGGCACCTCCGAGTTTGTCGGAGTAAGGTTTCTTCTTGTTGGAATTCACCGGTGGAGGCAAAGGCGGAGCTGGTGTGGTCATCATCTTGTAAAACTCATCAAAGGTCACCTGACAAGGGCTTTTTTAGAAGTTTGGAGTTTTGTGAATATTTGACCATAGTGAAATAAGCCACTGACAATTTGGATATAACCACCAAACATTATCATATAACTATGCATGGTTATATATAATATACATGATCTATATATGTAGATAATACAATGTTGCATAGTAGATCTGAAATGCCCTGAAAATTACACCTGATCTCACCTGGCCATCACCATCAGAATCGCACATTCTGATCATCTCATCTACCTCCTGGCCGCTGGAATTTGTTGCAGAAATTTGGTGGTAAAAAATTATAAAAATCTGGGAATCACCTAATCACCATGTTTTTTCCCTCCGAAATGCTGGAAAACTTGGGGGGTATGCCTCATTTTCAATAAAAACATCAGACAACTGATGTAATGCCAAGGGATTTGTTCGGAGAAAATCTGCCAGTTGCTGCAGCTTTGGGCGGAAGGATTTTCGTGGCATGTAAGGTGCGTGCCTTTTCGGTGGAACTTCCTGTGGAAAGGGGATCATGCCCCTGTGGATACAGCCATAGCTTAGGAAATATGACTGAGGTATGATTTTAGGGGAGCCTAAGGTACCTTCTCGCAGCCGGTGATTTGACATATTTTTCATATCACCTAATTTTATAGCTAAACCAGCACAGTCATAATCTATAAATGGGAATAAATGGGCCATTTTCCATAGCAACCTCTTAAGAAACCAGAGATTTTGCAGTTTTTTTTAGATCCGTACAATGTGGGAACCTCCCCGGTCGTCCTGGTGTGACACATCTTCGCCGATGAGCTTCAAGATATGCGAGATCCTGCCACCGTTGTGAATCTTAAAATGTGGAGCCACAGGGAAAGCACGAAATCCCTAAGTTGGGGGCCAGATAACTCCAATTTCACTATGGTTTATGGTACTCATAACTATTGTATTCAAGGGTTTATAAAGAAAATTAGAACTGGGGGAGCCCAAATTGTAGATACCTGCCCGAAAAAAAAAAACATGTTTAGCTGGTGAATGGACTAGTTTTTCGAAATTGCACAAGATTAAAGTACTAAAGTTACGTATCCAAGGTTGACCCAGAACTGGACTATGGGCAGAAGATGCCGGCCGTTTCGGATTCACTGCATCCGGCCGTGATGTGTGAATAAGGTCTATCTTTGGCATCTAGAGTGAAATAATTAACATGTGTCTATCTATATATATATATAAATATTAATGTGTATATATATATAATATACATATATATATATACATATATATATATATATATGTGTGTGTGTTATTGCTATATGTGTATGATATTATGTGTATATATACATGTTCATATGGATTCGTGGTGCGATGATTGCCATATTCCAGCAGTAAACCATCCCTGTGTCATCCCTAAACACACAACCGGTGGTTGATGACTAGTACGGGGATAATACTAATCGTTACTAACCAATATGGCTAATAATTCTTCACTAATAGAAGTTACCCTCTGGTAAACAAACAGGTTGCTATTGAAAATGGCCCAGTCGAAATAGTTGATTTACCCAGCTATAAATGGTGATTTTCCATAGTTATGTTTGTTTACCAGAGGGTAATCAATGAATAACATGATGGTTTATATGAACTATATCTTCAAATCTAAGCCCTTGTTGGTTGATGTTCTATTCATTTAAAATGGAACTTTAAATAGAAATTTAAACCATGAACATGTGGGAATACATGATATATATATATATATATATATTATATATATATATATATATATTCATATAGTTGATAGAAACGGCGGTTGGTTGAGAGTGGGATTGCCATAATGTATGGGTTGTAATAAACCCCAATAGACATGAAAAAACAAACAGGGCAAACAACAGTCCATTTATTGGGGTTTAGTCACCTGTAGTCCATTTTGCGCAAACCCCCACGATATTATGTTTGAATCATCTTGAATCCCATTGTTCCAGTGATTTTTTTTTCTCAAAGATGTCCCAGTGGCCCTGGCGACGGCCAAAACCATGGGTTCCCCAACTCGGCTGCGCCCACGAAACGGTTGTTGTCGAGATCAAAGGTGGCAAAAGCCTGGTGCGACTCAGCACTGACATCTGCTGGACCATTTGGGTATGGTGATGTAAAAAAAAAATCTTTAAAGATACCATACCAGGTAGGATATTGATGATATATTCTCAAAAATAACCACATCTGGTTGAAGATATTGATATGAAATGATATAAAAGAAACCACCAAGTAGGATACCGCAGAAAATCCCGAGAAGTTGGTTGCTTAAGGCCATTGCACCTTACATCACTAAAAGGTTGTGACCCTCTGAGTGTAATGTTTGTCAATAGGATCGAGAGATCGAGAATCCACAAATTGCCATTTCTATAAATGGCTGGCATAAACCATGCAAAAATAATCAAACATATAGGTAAATAGAATGTCAGAAGATTATACCATATATATATATTTATATATGTCCAGATGATATGTAAGAAACTATGACAAATAAGATCAAATAAGTGTCAGGGTGGAGATCACTCGAAGTCACAAAGCTCGCTCAAAAAGCCTCCGGCCTCACCGCCTCACCCTCCCGCACCTCCTTAATCTCCTCGTCGCTGAAGGGCCGATGCTCCAGCCCTGGCCATCCATGATGTATGATCACTGTTTAGATGATCCAATAGACGTGAGACTATAGTTATAGCTGTTACGACCTGTTACGCACAGACCCCTGTGGCCCATTGAGGATTCCCTGTCAAAGAGCATGAGAAATTGCAGAAAATACTGCGTATACGTAATATTTTCTGCTTTCGGATTTAGAGTTTTCATGGTTTTAGGGTTTAGGGTTCGTCGGCTGGTAGTACCAAAACACTGGCCCTGCGCAGGTTTTTGAGCATGTCGAAGGATAATATTTGAACTCCATTCTAACCTTGCAGGCAAACCATAGGGTCTTGCCGTCCTGTTATATATCAAATTAAAATTATTGTGTCTATATTGTATCTATATGGTATTCTCTGCTGGGCTTGGGCATATGGCACGATTTGCAATTGGGAATATGAAAAAACCTTCCAGTAATCACAATGAGAAATCCACCACTTAGTTCGATCCCTCACTCATGGGAGTCTATCCTTTCAAAAAAAAAACAAAAATAACTGTCAAATGGGGCCATCATTTCCAGGAAAACCATATTGGAAACACCATGTTTTCACTTTTCACCACCAAAAAGATACCAACGATGTGGATCTGCAGAGCCTGGGATTTTCCAGTGACTCAAACCTGGTTGGAAAGTTGCATCTGATAGATAGTAAAATCATATGGAATATATGGAAACTCCCCATCCTTGGAAAATCATCGAATAAAATTCGAATAAATCAATTATGAGATATCCGGGGAGGTTTTCATATCTGAAGAGCAATACACCTCTTACCCTAGGGCCTAGACATACAAACAGATGTCGAAAACCCATGGTTTTCCTCTCGGAAAACCATCTGAACTAGTGGATTTTCCACCGGCAACTTCAGAGACTGGCAAAGTTCTAAGGCCGGGATCGGAAAATCATAGGAAAATGGCGATTTATCCAAGAGAAATATGGGGATTGCATGGGAATTATAGCTGGTTTATAGCTAAGTTGGGGACCACATTACTCCAATCACTATGGTTTGTGGTACTTACAACTATAGTCCATGGGTTTATGTACATATGACTTTGGATCATGACACCCCTGACACCCTGACACTCACACAAGCACAACAACCCCGAACCAATCAACAGCCAAATATCATGTTGCCCTTTACATATATTATGATTATGAATTTTATGTTTTTTAATTTAATATCAACAACAGTGTAGTTCATGTATAGGGTACCATTCATTTATTCCTTGATATGTTGATTTTCTATTTTCAGTTAATATATGTCTAGATAGTCATTGGATTATTGGATTGGTTAACAACATATAGCCATTCAATAACAATATATAGCAAGTCCCATGATAATTAACAACATATAGAATATCTATTAACTGTGAATATTAAAGGCTAACAACAGTATAGTTCATATCTCGGGTACCATTCAATAAAGGATTATCTATCCCATATATTAGTCAATGGGAAGGATGACATCCCATATATGAAATGGAAAAAAGTATATCATTCATGTTCCAAACCACCAACCAGATAGCGTTCGGGTACCATTCTTAACCATTACTAACCACTATTAAGCACTATTAACCACTATTAACCAATATTAACCACCATTATTCACCAATATTAACCAATGGATAGCATGCTCCAAAGGTCCCATGGCCTGGTTGTACGGTACTCGCTAAGGTTTGAGTCTTCTGTGGCTCCGACGCCTCGTTTTTTTTTCTGCGGATTGATGGCGCTCCCGCGGTTTGGGGAGCCAAAAGGCGAGTTTCGACAAACGTTTAGGGAGAGGTTATTTTTGGTGATTCATATATGGTTTAATATAATTTGTTCATATGGTTTATAATGTTTAATATGGTTCTTATTGGTTAATATACGCTTAATATGGTTATTATAGCAATCAAATTATAATTCATATGGTTTTCGGAATCACAACCAATATGGTTAATATATGTTAATATGGTTAATTTGTATGAATCAATCAGTATGTGATGATGATATTACCGAATGATCAATATGTGTAATACGGTAACTACATTTAAATATACAAAGCCTCGCAGTCTGGCACACCCACATATTTGAATGTCGTTACCGTATGTTTACTGATGGTTACCATCTGGTTATTTAACATAGCCATGGAAAATCACATTTTTTAATAGGTAAACCATCTATTTCTACCATCTATACCATGGCAAACTGTTAGTTTACCAGAGGGTACTATTCAATGTTTGTCAGACCCAAGTGGCCCAACTGGATGGTTGCAACAGCCTTCAAAGCGGAGGTGTTCTCGCCACAAAATGAAGAACCTCATCTACCCTTTGGTAAATTAACATGGCGAACTGGAAAATCACCATCAATAAATGGATAAATCATCTATTTCAATAAGGGCCATGTTCAATAGCGAACTGTTAAATTACCAGAGGGTATATCTCATGTCTTTTCCAGGCTGCGCAGTTCCCCAATGGAAAAGGAGAACAGCTGCAGAAGGAAAATCCCGTTCCATCCATTTGTGCAGCAAGCCATGTGCATTAATCCAACTTTGGCTAGGAAACCTTGGGGTACATTTTCTCAGTATGGGCAAGAACAAACCAGCGCTTGTATCCTACAGTCCGAGGAACTGCAACCCCTCCAATATCCGCATCAAACTGCTAAGTATATCACAGTCGTGAGAATCAACGAGATTGTTCGATTGATCACATATCATTACAAAGCATAGTATCTTCGAAAAAGATAGGTTTACACCCTGCTAGAATCAGTAGAAGTCAAACAAGGTTCTGAAATCAAACCATTAATCATCCCCTTTTTATCCAATTCACAAATTTCTCAAGTTTTCTTATGAAAACTCGACCATTTTTTTCCCAGCATCCGGGACCCTGCTCCGAGGCGCCAATAGGTCAGGCGCCGGTGCCGCTTTATTGAAACTCGTCATCGTCACGCGGTCGTCACTCGACGGTCGTCACAATGGTGGATCGGTGGATGGTTCGATGTTTTTTTGTTCTTCTTCTTCGGAGCAGTCGACCACAAGAAACTTTACGCAACGTACATCTTCTTGGATCAATTTCTATATATATATATGTATGTTACATGACAAGAAGGGGGAACTGAACTGAAGAACATGTGGGGTTGCAGCTTCTGACATGTTCGCACTGCAGGGATTCCATGTTCGCAACATTTTATTTGTCGAGCCATGCGGGGCGGCGGCGATGTTTAAACCTCCCGACCTCGGTGAATAATGTGCTTGTCTCAAGGGTCTTGACCTGCCATGAACATTGAAAACAGGAGCTGTTTCCAAAGGCCTCCAGGTTGATTCAGCCACCTTGTGTGTCTGCTTTGCAAATCTTGTGGACAATTGATGTCAGGACTATAGAAAGGTGGGTGCATTACGATGCCAATTTGTCATCTGTCCAACGATCTGGTCATTCTTGAACTCTTGGCCAAGCCTCTTAGAATCTCTTAGAGTCTCTCTCGCGCTCTCTCTCTCTCTCTCTACACATAATATATACATATATACAACATATATATAATATAATATAAGATAACATAATATAGTATAATATAATGTAATATAATATAATGTAAAATAATGTAATGTAATATAATATAATAAAATATAATATAATATAATATACATATATTATAATATATAATATAAAATATATAGTATATAGTATAAAATATATATTGTATTTCGTAATATATGAAAAATAAAGAAAACCCTAAAATATATATACTATACAATATATAATATATAATATATCATATATAATTTAAAAATGTATATATCATATAATATATATACCTTATAAGTTATATTATATATTGTATATTATCGTATATGTATATATATATATACATATATTGT
>Ga0126342_10016186_pt1 | contig 13022 bp, 14 predicted proteins | sample Cyp1metagenome_FD_92528 | JGI IMG/M metagenome (GOLD analysis project Ga0126342, IMG submission 92528) | Coral microbial communities from Lord Howe Island, Old Settlement Bay, Australia - Cyphastrea 1 metagenome | ecosystem: Host-associated > Invertebrates > Cnidaria > Coral ... | reverse complement strand
CTTACTCTTTCTCTTCTACTCTTCTTTCTTCTAATCTTTCTCTTCTCTCTGCCTCTTCCCTGCTCTGCTTTTCATCTGTCCATATTGTCGGAAGTTTGACTTCTAAACTTCCTTCGATCAACATATTCCTGTCACAGTACGCCAGTCAATACATTCCACAACCCCCAGAGAACTGGGCTTTCTCAATGGCGAAGGTCTCTGCTGAGTGCTCGATTCCCGGATGTTGGAGAGTATAAAGCTTTTTGAGTACTGGAAAGGAACATTTATACCGTTTATACCAATCAATGCTTTTTTCAATGCCAATCAATGCAACTTGACGTCCAAACGAGTCATCCAAGCCGAGCAACTTGCCATTTCGTCTTCGCGGTGCCTCAGAAGATGCGCGATCTGGTTGCTCAGATGGTAACCACAGGGGAGTTGACACTGCTAAAATGGTGCTAAAATGTGGCGGTGCATATTATTTGGGGAATTCGACTATATCGTACTTTGTATTTCTATATCATCCTATTCTATCTCTACGTTCCCTGACTTTCGTGGTGAACCTGTTCAGCCTATGCCATTTATTCAGAGAACCTGAGAACTACAACTCCCCTAACAACATTAGTCATTTAAGAACCAGTGCATGTATCTCATACAAATGGCAATCTTTTTAGGAGCCTAAGAAAACACACTTCATGACTTCATGATCTTCATGTTTCTCAGCTGTGCACCAAATGCTCAAGTGAAATATGATTGGGACACCAGGCAAACGGATCGCGCCGTCGAGGCGGTGTTTGCGGTGTGGAAGGCTTGGAAGTTGGCTTCTGCGCGATGGGACCATGTATATATATATATAGTGTATCATGTCCTTGATTATAGCACCTTCAAACATGATCAAACTGCTCAAATACATATGTCAATTTCATTCAATTTCTAAATACCAGTACCGATGGAAAGGGATCCATCACACCTACAGCAGTCTTGCAGAACCTACGATTGCCATCATCCATTACCATCATCTCCTCGCCCGAAATCATGTCCTGAAAGGGCAATGGCTATGACAATGTCTTTGTTTCTAAAATCAGAGGGTCTGCAGGACCTTCCCTGAGATACGGTGCCTGGTAAGAGAACTGAGCATGGAAAGTAAACAGTACAGCTGTACAAAAAAACACTCCCTGGATCTCCCTGGTCATAGCTATTCAACTCTAGGCCTCAGGAATCCGGCAGGCCTCGGGATTGGTGTCGTGTTGCGTAAATAAAGGTGAAACAAGATGCACACAGTGCACACAGTGCACACAGTGCACACAGTGCACACAGTGCACACAGTGCACACATATTAAATATTATATATTAAGTCATATTCTAAGGCAAACCACTCTGAAAGAATTGTGCTTGATCCTTTGACTTCCATCCAGGCAAAGGTACTTCAACATTCCACATCTATTCACAGACTCGTTTGCAAGTCGCGACGGAAATTTCATCTCAATCGTGCTCCTCAACCTATTGACCCACCTTTACACCATCATAAAGCTCTGAGTCAATATTCCGAAAACAATCCCCAATTCCTCCCTGCATCCAGCAACATACCTACGATGGTGACACAAGCTTGGACATGCTTCGACCCTGGTTGGACGATGGTCTGAGAATCGAAGGACTTGAACAGCATGACATCTGCGTGTGCAAAAGGCTTGTAGATGCTTGTAGATGCTTGTAGATGCTTGTAGCATCTTGTAGCTAGTTCAATGAGGGTCATCAGTTGCCATGGACTTCATGGACTGATTTCCACGAAACACCACCTTTCAGAGATTTAAGAGGTACCTCATCGTTGCTAGGAGTCCCAGCTCTTTTAGCTGGAGGCTCCTCACGAATGTGAAGCTGGGACATACCTGCCGTGCAGATTTGGATGAGATCTGGATATGCGAGGAGTGGGTGTGTTCCATTGTTGCTCTGTTTACAGTACTCAACAATGGCGCAGTGGTCAATGGCGCATTTATCAACAGGCTCAGTCATCCTATATGGAGAACATACTGTAATTGCTGTAGTTGACTCTTAGAAAATAACTTGCTAGATAGAGGATAACAATCTAAACTTTTGAACGAATGCTACCAAAGCCAGTATTTCAAATAGACTGGCAATATCACGACCCTACAGTGCCTACAGAAATCAGCATTCAATGGGATCTTTGAGGTCTTGACAGGCCCTGACGAAATAATGTTCTGCATATTGCACTCTGCACAGTCACTTAAGCATTGCATTACTCCCGTGTGAACTTCAGCAGAATGAATATAATATAATCAAATGCTTGAATAGTCAAACAGAGTCAGTAGAGTTCGGAAAGGAACGCAGAGCTTCCTTGTTTCCCACTTTCGATACAGCCAGCATGAATTTAGGGAATAGGAAACAAGTATGAACACACCCTGCCACAATTCCAGGGACCAAGGATGCCCGAATGGAAAAGGATTCTACAACACCGTACAGCTGCCATTGCGCACCCTGCATGCCATGTTCTAGAAACGACACCCGTTGTGTCATGTGACCGGGTTATGTCACCTGAAGGTGCACTCTTGCGGATGCTCTTACTTTGCTACATTTCCAAACCCGATCTGGGGCTACAAGTACTTGGATGGTATCTCCAAAGGATATTTTAAGGTCGCACTGAGTCGCACTGAATCATCCAAATAGCCTGATACTGTCTGACAATTTTAATTTATTGTTCATTCACGAAACACTCTGACAATCTCGCTCGAGTTGCTTGTAGTCAGCGAAGAAGATGCCATCTCCTTCGCAGCTAGAGTTTCCACCGGCTTAGTCAAACAAACGCCCACAAAATCATGTGCTGAAACTGAAACCAATTGCCAAAAAAATAATGATCCATGACATGTGGTCAGTGTGGTATTTGGGATTCGCAGTTGTGCCTGGAGTTTTCTCCTCTGCTACCCCTGAAGAAACCACACGCAGTACTGGGACTCATCAACATGACGGGTAAAATCTGAAGCATGTGGAACGGGGGTCAGCGAGCAACATCGAGCAACCTCAACAAACAACTGTCCTCAGCGGCCTCTTGGGCGGCACGGCGCTTGCGGCGCGACTCCTGCCATGTCAGCAGCGACTAGTAGATCGGAGCGTTGCAAAGGCTGCAGATGGCTGCATCACGGCAATTGCATCATTTTTACTTGGAAAATTCCAGCACATGCTGTTGTGCCATGAATGAAACAGAAACTGCTTCCTTACTCAACAGCCGGCGCCAACAAGGCTGGAAAGTACCGACAAGGAGTGACTGAGAGACCATGAGAGACCTCTTTCTGGCAAAGAAGCATTATCCTCAAGATTTGCAGTCACAAATCTCATTACCACAGGACCACAGGGCCCACAAATGCCTTTTGCGGGGCAGCTGGCGTACTTGGCGGTGGCCTGAAAGACAGCAGCGACAGCTCAGTTTGAACAGCTGTACTCTGTACTACTGTACAGTACTGTACAGTGCCAATACTTTGGACCAAAGCAACAGCACATGACAATGATCTAGGGAAAAACATGAAAAAACAATTGTGGCTTTTTGGTTGCAAAGGTGTGCGAAGTGTCTGCGTCTCACATCTTTCCCATGATGTTCTTTTTCCTGAATTCCATGCATGTAAACTCAATATATACTCTTTCCATTTGGGACGCAATGCAACGCCTCTCTACTATAAAGCCTGACATCCATTCCAACTGGCTCTCCGGAACAATATCCATCAATGGCAATGGTTGGTGCTACCCAGCGTATGATGTGTGCTATTTCAGGGTGGCACTGTGCCAGCTGAAAAAGATTCGGAACTTGCCATCATTTCAGCTGTTGTTTCAGCTGTCATGCTGGCCACTTTTCAGCTTCATCTGATAGTCAGTCTACAGCTTCTGCTCGCCCATTCTCATTTCATGTCGTGGTCTAACCGCTCTGTCGCCGCGAGGTCAGGAACGCAGTCTGAAAATGCTGAGATCGTTTCCAGAGGGATGCGCTTGCTTCCATTGATGCAAAAGGAGAGCATGTTTTGAGTATCTACCAACACTCTTTTGCTTTCCCACCTGCCTCGTTTTTGAACTTCTGCAAGGTTGTGTCTGCGGTGGTAACTGTCGTTGCTCGCTGCTGAGTGTCGTATGACGTGTGGTGTCATACAAGCTGTCTTGTACTGAAGTTTGCTACATGCAAGCCTGTCAAGCACCTGAATCTCGTTATTGAGCCTGACGCCGTGGGTGCCATCATGAATGATGCGGTGTCCCCCATCAGGCTTATTCAAGATGCCCTGAGCAGCAATGCGCAGGGACTTTCCGGGGAATTGCTTGGCCGTCTCCTTCTCCGACACTGGCTTTATTCTGCCCTCAAGTTCTTCCTCACGAAGTGTGCCTCCAAAGTCCTTTCAGCCTCCTCCTCGCTGCCACGAAAATAGTTGTTCATACATAAAGCCCAATCTGTTTCATCGTAGCAGGGTTCCTTCACACGAGGGCGATAGATCTGCGGTGTTGTCCCCAGCGGCTGTAGGTGTCCCAAATGGACCCCTTCCACAAAAGTTGAAGTGCCGGCCCCATCAATGACTTCAGTGCCAGGATCGCCCATGAGGCGCAGGGACTGGGCCAAAGCGTGAAGCAAGAAGGGCTGGCCAACTGTCACCTCCTTGGCCTTCTCCTGGTCTGGGAGCAATTTGAACCACTCCGAGCGCAGCTCTGCCATATCCGCTGCCGTAAAAGGTGACTCCTGGTAGCGACCCAAAGCTAACTTCAAAGAGGCCTTTGCCAAGTCTCCTAACTTCCTCTTGCAAAAACTGTCGATAATCGCCGCCGTCACAATAGCTTCTCTGCTCTGCACTCCTTTCCAACTGACGCAGCCTAGGATGCCAGCGGCCCTCACTGCAGAGGCCCATACCATCGCAAAACTGCTCTGATCTTCCTGCATATTTTGCTGTCAAAGGGGGGCCCTGGCAGCCTGAAACTATGTTGACCGGTGGCTGTGAATCCTCAGGCGGTTTGTCCTCCTCCATCTGCATCTGGTCGAACACCTCTGCAGGAAAGGACCCCAAGGACGCAGAAGAGGTGTCTGCCCACGTCTTGTAAATTGTGCAGTTGCCAAAAGGCGCACAAAGGGCCCGGTTAATGGGCCGCCGGCGCGGTCTTCCATTGACCGTGCTCATCGGTTCCAATCAAAGCGCCATGCTGACCTGGGTGAGGGCAACCTTTTGGAAGTGGGCCACGGTACTTCCAACCAGGTCCAAACTCTGGGGTGCCAAAGTAAATATTGCCTTCAAAGTGATCCAGGTCCGACATGAAGCATGTCGGCTTTGATGTTGCCGCCCCAAACTCGCACTGAAAAAGCGCAAATGTTTTCACTCGTGCTTCACCAAATTGCCTGAAAACTGTTGCATCTGCCACAGCGATGCAGGGACGCCTGTGTCCGTGGCTAGGTCTTCTGGAAATTCAGTAAGTATCTGGCACCCACTTCACCTGCCAAATCACAAAGTTCCCAGGCCTTGGTGGCCAAAGCAGTGCCTTGTTGTGCTTTCACCCGCTTGCCAGGGCCAGGGAATCGTTTGTAAAGGTGTCGTGCGCGGCTGTATGTGGAGCAAGGCGGTGGCAATGATGCAAAATGGGCGGAAACTCTTGATGAAACTGATCAAATTGGACCAGAAGACCTCATCCAAAACATCTTGGTCTTCCCCCCGAACAAGATCAACTTCGTGCAACACCAACTCAAAACAATGTTTTTGTGCAAGCTTCTCCAAATGCTCCCTGACATCAGCTCTTCGGCGATGCCCTGCAAAAATGCACACCACCTTAAGTTGTGGCCGTGAAACACCGTTATTCGGCTCTTTGTGGATTGCAAAAATGTTTCTCCTGCTCCACCTTGTGAAACTCCGCTGTCTCGTCCACGCTTTGTCAGATGTCGCTCGGATGTTCGCTTGCCGAGTGCTGCTGCCCGCAGCCACGGACCCTGCACACATGGACACGGCCGCATTTGCCGTTACATTTCTTGCCCTTCATGTTGTGCCTGTAGCAGATCTCTTGCCCGTCTGTTGTGTGGGTCGGGTAATCAGCTCCAGTTTTGTGCCCGGCAGGAAGGTCGTTTGATGCTGCTTCGCACCTTTCCCCTTTCTGCCCTTGCCAGACTTGCCTTTGCCACCGGAGCCCTTGCTCTGTCCACGGGCATTTGAACCTGACGGGCTCGCACTTGGAGGGCCGCTGCATCGCTGCGAACGTGATCGGCGATGTGAACTGCAACTCCTTGAGCCCAGAGTTTTGGGTGGCCTGTAACAAGGCAACCCCCAGATCGGTGAGGCGATCGATGCCCCGTTGGCCGCTGTATCGGGCCTCATCTGAAAATCACCCTGTAACGCTCCTCTGAGCCCTGCACGATCGTCTGCCATCGATGAAAATCTCTTGATGGTGCGATAGTGCTGACCAATGTCATATTGCACCTGAGATCAGCGTCAACATTGGCGTGAAGCCACGCGGCTGAATCCCCCATGGCAAAGTGCGCACGAAGGATTCACTGGGTAAAACCTGTGAATATCTCCTGAACTTCTGCCTATCGCATGAAGGTGCACAAGCTGACAGGACTGAAACAAATGTGGTTTCCAAACTGAATTGAATGAATGGCGACTGAGCCCAAGCTAACACCACATTCCATCCATTTTGCAACAGCTTCGGAGCTTCAGGAGTTAGATCTCTTTCTGATCCACAGGCTGATTCGCCTGATTGGAATTCTGGTCCAGTGCAGCATCGTCCTCCAAGTCGGTTGACGAAGACGACCCCGAGGAGCTTGAGGCCGATTCTTCCATCTTTCCTCCACTTGCCCTTTGGCAAATTTTGCAGACAGCATCAGCTACCCCCTCCGCCACTCTTGAAACATATTCCACTTTGTGGCAGGTCCAGGGCAACGTCCCCCAGCAACCAGACTTATGTAATCTCCGGAAACCGCTGTGCAGGCTGATCGTGACGAAGAAGGGTGAGGACAACTCCGAAGGTTGATCCTCTTGGACGTTGTTTCCTTTCGCATCGTCCTCTGGTTGTTTCTCCTGGATCGACTGATCCCCCAAACCTCGGAGTCCATCACATCCACCTCCAAGGTAGGCCAGCGCCCACCAGGTCGCCGTCCACCCTTCTCCACACTGTGTGGTGTTTTACCCACTCAGCAGGGTATCTGCCTTTCGTCACCAGGAAGCATTCGAAGTCCTCCATGAGCTCTGACTCATCGTAGCTTGGCTTCCCCTCGACGATGGCTTTGTAGATGGCCTCCTGAACTTGCAGAACAATCTGCCTCGAAGTGTGCACGTAATCTGCCGACTGATGCAGGTTCACGTGCCAGCGACCTACGTAGTTACGTTGCTCCTTCCCAATGTCTATGGCAGACGCCACTGTGGGAAGGAAGTGCCTCATGGAGTGGCCGGTCCAATAAAGCATGCCGACCGGGTCCATCATAGGGGTCTCCTCCCAGTGCCTCCAAGGCTGAAATCTGGGCTTCACCGGCGCACCGAGGTGCAAGAAGACTTGCCTGATGTAAAGCGCCATTTTCTCCACCGGGACCGGTGCAAATTTTGGGATGACTGACTCCATCTTCTGATCCGTGACGAAATAGTCCCTGGCCTTGTGGCCAAATGCATCCCACAAGTCAAGGCCGCATCTCAACCAGTCAAGCAGGCTCAAGTGCATAGGAGGATCACCCAAGCCATAGCCCTGAAAGACTCTGGGAAGTGGAGGCTCATGACCGTGATTTCCAACGATATGATCATTGCCACCGACGGTGGGGGAGCCCTCTTCGTCTTGGTCTTGCCCTGCTCAAGTTCCGCTATGCGTGATTTCACACCCGGAGTCCAGGCTCCCATACTTGAGATCCTCATGTCAGAAGGCACCTGTCCTGCTTCTTCAAGGACTGCTAAGGCCGCTGCAGCAACGAGGTGCCTCCTCCTGGACGAGAAACAAAAGGTATTCAAGCATATATGACACATCCCGTGGAAAAGGATCTCCGGCAAACACGATCATCCAGTCTCTGACACGGGCCCAGGTGCGCGCCCGACTCCTCAAGGTTTCCATTCTGCAGTTCCCGAAGGCCCGCTTCATGATCTCGATCGGATTGCTGGCCTCCGTAGCCACCTTCACAGTTGGGAGCTCCGCTTCCTCAACGTATATAGCCAACCATGCAGGACGCAGATCCAGTGCTCCCTTGCGGCGTTCTCCAGGCCGGACTTGCTGGAGCCAGGAAACTTCACCTGCATCCTGTACTGCGCCTTCGGGACGCGTGCCTTCAGCTTAACATCCATTCCAAGGAGTTCATCATAGACATCTGCCGCCGGAGTCGGCGTAGGCTCCTATACAGCCTATACCGCAATGCTGACTTCCTATCTTCTCTGCGGTCAACATCAAACTCCCCAGAATTTCTGTGTCCACTTGAAAACGGTCTCCATGTCTGCCATGGCTTCATGCAGTACGTAACCTGCACCATGCAACCCCATCACCACATCCAGGCATTGGGCTTCCGTATCAATAAGTATCCGACCGGGTGCGGTCTCCTGATCTCATTTCTCAACTGCCCTGTGCGGCTGAAACCATCAGCCTCCAGTTGTGCCAATCTCATTTCTCAACTGCTCTGTGCGGCTGAAACCATCAGCCTCCAGTTGTGCCAATGCCGGGTGCTATACACGAGCGAAGTGGCAACGCGCCGGGATCTATCGAAAAAATCAGCCATGCTGCAGGAGTGACAAAATCAAATCAGAACTCAAAATTTAAAGGCAGACATCACTGTAAAATAACTGAGTGTAATTCAAGGACCGGAAAACCCCACAAGTCAACTTCTTCCAACAATGAGCAAGAAATGTTGTAGCGGGAACGGGGAAGGAAGGAAAGACAAAGGAGGAGGTGGAGGAAAGATGGTGTCTGACAAAGTTGTGTGTGAAAGATGCTGTGGTGAAAGGTGGTGTGTGACAAAGATGGTGTGGTGAAAGATGGTGTGTGCCAAAGATGGTGTGTGAAACATGGTGTGTGACAAAGTTGTGTGTGACAAAGTGGTGTGTGAAAGATGGTCTGTGACAGTGTGTGAAAGATGGTGTGTGTCAAAGATGTGGTGTCAAAGATGGTGTGTGAAAGATGGTGTTTGACAAACTGGTGTGTGAAAGATGGTGTGTGAAAAAAGTTGTGTGAAAGATGGTGTGAGACAAAGTGGTGTGTGAAAGATGAGGTGTGCCAAAGTTGTGTGTGAAAGATGGTGTGTGACAAAGTTGCGTGTGAAAGATGATGTGTGTGAAAGTTGGTGTGTCAAAGATGGTGTGTGACAAAGTTGTGTGTGAAAGATAGTGTGTCAAAGTTGTGTGTGAAAGAGAGGGTGTGACAAAGTTGTGTGTGAAAGATGGTGCGTGACAAAGTGGTGTGTGGAAGATGGTGTGTGAAAAATGTATGACAAAGTTGTGTGTGAAAGACAAGGTGGTGTGACAAAGTTGTGTGTGAAAGATGGTGTGTGACAAAGTTGTGTGTCAAAGATGGTGTGTGACAAAGTTGTGCGTGAAAGATGGTGTGTAAAACATGGTGTGTGAACGATGATTTGTGAAAGATGGTGTGTAAAAGGTGGTGTGTCAAAGATGGTGTGTGAAAGGTGGTGTGTGACAAAGTGGTGTGAACGATGATGTGTGAAAGATGGTGTGTGACAAAGTGGTGCGACAAAGATGGTGTGTGAAAGATGGTGTGTGAAAGATGGCGCGTGACAAAGTGGTGTGTGGAAGATGGTGTGTGAAAAATGTATGACAAAGTTGTGTGTGAAAGACAAGGTGGTGTGACAAAGTTGTGTGTCAAAGATGGTGTGTGTCAAAGTTGTGTGTGAAAGAGAGGGTGTGACAAAGTTGTGTGTGAAAGATGGTGTGTGACAAAGTGGTGTGTGCAAGATGGTGTGTGAAAAATGTATGACAAAGTTGTGTGCGAAAGACAAGGTGGTGTGACAAAGTTGTGTGTGTGAAAGATGGTGTGTGACAAAGTGGTGTGTGACAAAGTTGTGTGTCAAAGATGGTGTGTGACAAAGTTGTGTGTGAAAGATGATGTGTGTGAAAGAGGGTGTGTAAAAGATGGTGTGTGACAAAGTGGTGTGTGAAAGATGGTGTGAGAACCAGCACAAAGCTCCTCCAGGAGGCTCTGTGTACTGCACCTTTCCCGGAAAGCTCGTCTGCCACACAAAAGCCAGCCGCGGCCCAGCGGCGGCCACGCGCGCAGCAGCTCCTCAAGGAAGCTCTGTGTACTGCGCCTGCCACACCAAAGCCAGCCGCGGGCCAGCGGCGGCCACACGCGCAGCAGCTCCTCCAGGAGGCTCTGTGTACCGTGCCTGCCACAGCCAGCCGCGGGCCAGCGTACTGCGCCCTGCCACACGACAGCCAGCCGCGGGCCTGCACTCCGCCTGCCACACGACAGCCAGCCGCGGGCCAGCGGCGGCCACGCGCCAGGAAGCTCTGTATACTCCGCCTGCCACACGACAGCCAGCCGCGGGCCAGCGGCGACCACGTGCGCAGCAGCTCCTCCAGGAAATCTGTGTACTGCGGCTGCCACACGACAGCCAGCCACCACGCAAGCAGCAGCTCCTCAAGGCAGCCTTGCTGCTGTATAGTGGTTGCTGTGGTTGCATTTTTGTGGCTTTGTCCTGTCAACCCGCTGCATGATGCAGTAATGATGATGATCAGTAAGTCATCATAAATTATTGTCAACAATGCCGAGCCGTGATGATGATGATCAGATGCCCAACTTTAAAGACTGATGATCAGTCCAGTCAGTCATCATGACCAATGATCAGTCATCATGTTCCGTCAACATTTTTACAAAGCCTCTTAGATAGAAAAATTAAAGCTTGCAGCTTTTTCATTTTATTTGAAAAATTGAAGTTTTCAAAAGTCGGTGGACAACAATACCTCCCGGGGTGAAATATATACAGTATATATATATCTTGTATTTGTGCAGCATGTCCTTGATAAGTTGGGTTGTTGACAGCCATAAACCATAAACAATCCCGTTGTGAAATTTCAACACACGTCTCAACTTAGCCATTGCCCTCCATAGCCCGGCAATGATGTCGGGCCGTGGTGGGCATGGCCAACGTGGAGGGCATGGCCAACAAACGCAAGACGAAGCAGCCCAGTTTTTAAACAACCATCGCAAACGAAGCACTAAGTCTACGCCGAAGACCCAAGTCTAATCACATGAGTGAATTTCACTCAGCAAGTTGAAGCTGTCATCCAAACAAGATCTGGCCGTTTCAAAGGCCTCACTCAGTGGACCAGGAAATGGGCTCACCAACGGATCCGTGCGCCAGATTCGGGCCCCGGATTCGGGTCCCGGATTCGGGCCCCGGATTCGGGACCGGATTCGGGTCCCGGATTCGGGTCCCGGATTCAGGTCCCGGGTTCTGGTCCCAGGTTCGGGTCCCGGTGGACTTCCAGCCGTCAGGCAAATCACGTTCCTGCTGCCAGACCTGTTCAGGGCCAGCAGTCAAAACGGCAATGCTCTTCCACAAGCACTCGCACTTCAGCAGGTTTCGAATATTATAGGAGCCACCCACATGAGCATCTCTTGGCAATTTTCCATTTCAAAGTCAACCTGGCTCAGTTCGAAGAACTCCAATCCAAGCAAATGCTGCCAGCACGCCTCCAAGTCATGGCAGGCAACGAAGCGAGTGCGATCCGACATCGTGCACTTTGGGCCTTCATGCAATGCCAATCGTCCATATCATTTCATGATCAAGTTGCCCTTCTTTGGTCACTTTGTCATGTTCACCATCCATATCATTTCATGAACAAGTTGCCCTACTTCTCCAAGTAAGTCACTTTCATGTTCACCATCCATATCATGTCATGAACAAGTTGCACTGCTGCACTGCTGCATGCGCTTTTTTTCAAACCTCGTGCAGGTCAGGTTTAAAGTTGGTCACTTCTTAGTCTTCTTCGTCGTCGCCTTGGCCTTGGTCTTGGGCGCCTGTTTTGCCGTCTTTTTGTCTTCCTTCTTCTTGTCAACGATGTTGGCAAACACCACAGCGCCATCTCGTTTGTGCCACTTTTTTGGAGTGCAATACTTCACTGCACTGGCGAATTCCCAAGCATACAGCACGGTTTTGTTCTGCAGGTAAGCGGGGGCACTCTGCTCATTGCAACCGGCTTTGAAGTAGTTCCCAGGGCTGAAGAGGTAGTTCAACTCAGACTCGTTCTCGTCGTTCACACATTGCCATTTTTCCATCAACCTTTTCTGCAACCCGATAGCTATTCACCAGCTCAACTTCACCCTCCAATTTGCTCTCACCAGTGACCCCAACGGCGAACAAGCCACGCTTTTCAGTATTGAAGCTCCGAATCTCCCATGTCTTCCTCCTTTCCGGATCCGGATCGAAGATCTTGTTGACCCATTGCCGCTGGATCAATATGGCTTGCTTAGGCTTGGGATCCGTCATGGTTCGCAGAATTTGGGCCAAAGAGCTTGAGAGACAACTGCACTTAGGCAGCTCTTCGAACTTATCTAGTTATAACGAAGTTATAACTAAGTTATCTTGCACCGATGTTAAGTCCTGTTGTAACTTTCATAACTTTTCAATGTTGTTTTTTTTCATTGTTTGGGATTTGGTTGAGAGTATCGCTTTTTTTCAGCCTTGCAGCAACCACACATGTTTTTCATTGTCTTTGCAATGAACGCGGGCGAAAGCAGCAGCCTCACTCATGGAAATAGTTTCTGAAGGAAGTAAGCACAAGGTTTCTGTTTCGACTGGTTTTTTCCAGCGCGTAAAACCTTTTGCAATATCCGCCGGCCCCGGCAGACGCAAGGGGGAGCGCGCCAGGGAATAATACTTTTGACTCTTGTTTCGGACTATCCGCCGACCCCGGCAGACGCAAGGGGGAGCGCGCCAGGGAATAATACTTTTGACTCTTGTTTCGGACTACTACCGCAGTCGGCGCAGCAGCAGCAACAGCAGGAGAAGTAAAGCCGGCCTCCGGGTAGCTTGTTATTGCGAATGATTTCGCTCACAAGTAGCAGTAGCAGAGCAGTTTGTGGCGATTGGATTGGATTCGATT
>Ga0126342_10016185_pt1 | contig 13022 bp, 12 predicted proteins | sample Cyp1metagenome_FD_92528 | JGI IMG/M metagenome (GOLD analysis project Ga0126342, IMG submission 92528) | Coral microbial communities from Lord Howe Island, Old Settlement Bay, Australia - Cyphastrea 1 metagenome | ecosystem: Host-associated > Invertebrates > Cnidaria > Coral ... | reverse complement strand
TGCCCCACCCCACCCCACCCCACCCATGTCTACACGCACATAACGGCACACACAGAGACGAGTCCACTTACCTAGCAAGTTCACATGAACGTTAACACATGCCCCACCCCACCCCCCCAATGTGCACGAAAACGCACGGCCAGATAAAGGCCGTGCTCCAACTAGATAAATGATGATAAACAATCAAAGAATGAGATAGAATGAGTAGATATTCAGAGACATGGATATATTAAGATATATTTGCATCATTTTGGATCTTTTTGCTATGGTTTTGTCCTGAAGCCTAAGGCAGGCTGAGTAGATCACACACCTGTAGCAGGCGATTAGCCTGACCAGCAATATCTATACAGTGGCCTTTCCCCTGCACTAAGGCAACTTGGCAACTCTGTGCCAATCCACTCTAAGCAAATTAATGTAATTACTTCTCCGACAGCCAATTCGAGCTCAGGCATCTGCAATGGCCTGCTCCATGCCAGACAAAAGCACCTGCTAAAATCTGCTTTGTCAATCATCAACGAAGCCACTTCAGACGCCGATCTTACAATTTCTGACTATTCAGTAGACCATTACGATCTTACAACGCCGAAGCAGACACCGATACGCGTGAATGTTTATAGACTATTCAGTAGGCACCTTGAGGGTCAAATATGTGTATATAAAAGAAAGAAGGAAAGAAAGAAAGAAAGATAGAAAGATAGAAATATAGATAGATAGATAGATAGATAGATAGAAATCATCCATGTGACTCAAATCCTTCCTGACGTTGTGGGTGTGTGCCATGTAGCACTGAAACGGCAGAGTGAACATATCCAGCCCAGGCAAAACCACCCATACAATTTGAATTTGTAGCTACCTGGAACGCGCTCATTGACAGACATTAAGTCTTAAGTTGTCTGCTTGGTCAAGTTGTCACGAGACTGCGCTGCGTGCAAGGACTTTTGCCACTCCAGCAGCAGGTCTTAACGACCCCAGCATTTGTGCCAAACCTGTCCAACAGTCGACGGGCACTTGAAATCTCAACGTCCCCAGCAAAAGTTGCAGATCATCGCCATGCCAAAAATTCTCATCCGACCAGATATACTTGGAAGGGCAAAGGAACAAAGGCAATAATTGGCAAGAACAATTTCCGGCTACAAACTGTGGAAAATTCGAGCAGCAGGCCTAAGGGACCTCGATGGACCTCGGCCTAATCTTTCCGGAACTCCTCATTGCTGTTCCTCAGCTCGATGTCGCGCACAGCTTCAACATCCCAGCGAACCTTTTGCCCCTGTACTTGCAAGTTGTCAGTTTGGGCTACGAAGAGACGAGCAATCGACTTGCTGTCAACATTAAGACACGAAGCACGCGCTTTTCGCACTTGATATACACACATATGTATATTTATGGTATTTATGTACTTATGTTTTGATGCATTTATTGTATTAAAACTTATGTATTTCTGCCTGTCTGCCTGCCTGTCTGTATGCACCTGCCTGTCTGTATGCATGCATGCCTGCATGTATGTATGCACCGTATGCCTGTGATGCGTGTGATGCATGTCATGTCAGGCATGTCATGCATGCATATTCATATGTAGATATATCATATATTTACACATACATAGACACACCCACACACACACATCCATCTGAGTATGTATGTATATTACACATGTGCATGTCATGTGTATATACGTACATATATATATAATTATATGTACACAGTAATTAATTAATTATATATATAATTACTGTATACATATAGTTATATATAGTATACACAATTATGATCAATTATGTATGTACAATGTAGATTTTGGTCGAGTACACGCTGTGGATACCATGTGGTATCGCGGAATAACATTGTGTGTATTATATACATGATAATATGATGCACAATATAGTGCCATATGTAAATGGAAAGCAGCCCGGCGTGGTATTTACAGTATCAAAAGTGAATTTCAAGCGCTTACTGACCTTACTGTCAAATTCATTGCGTTTTCCAATAGATTTGGTGTTGTGCTTTCACCGAAAAACGGGATCACGTTTTGAGCTTGAATGTTGCAAAACGAGCCTTGATGGACTTGACCACCCCAGCCCACCCCAGCCCACCCCAGCCCATCCCAGCCCACCCCAACTCACCCCAACCCCCCATCACCCCACCCCCCCGCTCATCTTCACCGTAGGCTAAATTTGAATGCACTGGTCCTGCAGCGCGCAAGTTACTGTGACATGAACGTAAAGAAAAAGTGCAAAACACGCGTTCGGGTTTCACCCCACCAGCAAAAACATGCAAAAACATGCAAAAACAACATCTGTATTGAGAACGAACATGTTTGAAATATGTTCTTGCTCAAGATGAGAACGCTCTGCTGGTCTACTCTTTTGCTACAGAGACGCTCTGCTGCGTACTGAGTGACGTAGCCGACGTAGCTCAATTATTTGCCATGAATTGCGAAATATCAAATGCTAAGTATCTGCCGCATTGCATCATTTGCATTCATTTGCCTTCTCCTTCAGGCAACATTTTGCAATCTTGTATAGGTTGCTAACTTCACCAGGCTTGTGTGAGTGAGACCTTTCCCTTGTGGGGTTGTGATCAGAGCGGGTCACACGCTGCTGCACTCGTGACATCCTGTGCTTCTGTTCAAACACAGCTGGGGTGACACATGCACTAACGGAAGCATACCCTGGCTTAACAAGTAAACCAGAATATATATACGTATATATAATTATATATATACACGGTATAGTTCTCCTTGAACCCCTGTGAAGATCCAGCACTTCAGCTTTATAGCAAAACGAAACAAATAGTCGCCATAATTTGATGTGGTTTGATTCTAATCAACCAGTATCAACCGACCCCTGACCTTTCTCCGTCAAGGCTCTTTTTGTGTGGGAAGCGTTGGAAGGCGGACTGCCAGGACTCACTGCCCTTGCAAAGGCACCGCAAGAGCTCCCCCAATAGCGACAAGGGCAGTCGAATCTGCCACATCGTATCGCGTTCACGTAGGGTTACACTGCTATCCTCCAGGTCAACAAGCTGTGGCGTGGCTGGCAGGTTTGGAATTGTTTGGAATTGTTTGGAATTGTTTGGAATCGGCAGTAACATAAGAACCTGCGTATGTTATACTAGAATGTACTGGACCGTTGCTAGACCCGTAGTACAAGTCGTACTGCATGCCGCAAGGAGCTAGCTTTACCAGGTTGTGGGCGAGTACTACGCAAACTCTGGTTACTCGGGTAAAAGTCAACACTACTGATCTGAAGTATTGCTGCAATGCAGTTTCAAAGTGTTTCATTGAATTATCAGTTGAATCATTTCAAGAATTTTCAAGGTACTTGCATTTCACTTCAAGATCTTCAAGACATCTGCATGTATTGCCAGCAGTCGCAAACATGGTGGCGTGTGGTGCACCTCCATGGTCTCAAAATCAAAGGTCACTGCAAACGGCACGCCAAGCTCATCATTCCGGGCATATCTGGCGGCTGGCGGTGCAGATTGTTGTGGCTGTATGTGGCTGTCGCGCTTGTGGCCGTACTGTTTAACGGGGAAATCTCTATGGCAACTCCACAAAGGTGGAAGATTGTGAGCTCCATAAGGAATCAGGTATGACATGGTATGACCATATTACACAGTCGAGGACTGCAACCTGCGCTGGACTGAAGACTACCCTGCCACAGCAGAATGAAGGTATTCATGGCTGTGTGCCAATCTTCAGAATACAGCAACAACAGGGAAGTGTTTTTTTCCTAAAGACCCCACCAAGCAAAGAGAATCAACAAGGACATGCTATGCACCTCCTGCCGATAGTAGCATTGCTCTCATCACTAGTGAAGGACAAACCCTGCTCGCAAAGCTCTCTCCTAAGTATTTGACAGCTGAAACATGCAGAAACAACAGCCACAATAAATGATATTCTGCGTGTTTCATGCACGTCAATTGATTTTCTGAATTGATCATATTCGATTCTGCCCTCAACAATCAATGCATCGTGTGTACTTCATATATTATATGCATAATTATAATATATACGTATATATATAATTATATATATATAATACACCTGTGGGTCTATGTATACATTCTTACAAGAGACAAGGAAAGCTTGGTGCATACGTACCACACTGAATGAAACGATCAGACCAAAGCCGTCACGGATCTGACAAACATACAGTACTGTACTAGTTTTGCGAACAGTGAACAAAGGAGCTTACGCTGCCAACACCAATGTTGGTCTCCAAACAAAGCTCCTGCACTACATTCTGTATAATATACAGCCTATGTACATACTGACATACCTAGCTACCAGTACCTGCCTATCTCAGCATACATGATATGACATGACATGACATTACATTACATCACATCACATCATAATAATCATATTATTACCTTTACACAACTTTGAACTATATCACACCACACCACACCACATCACATTACATAATATCACATCACACGTAATACGCTAGATCACATTGCATGAATTTGCATTACATAACATTATATACATTACACAATATTGCACGATATTACATGATTACGTCAAATTGTATACTTACTGTCTTACTTGCTTGCTTACTTACGTGCTTACTTGCTTACTTACTTGCTACAAGATCCTACGAGCATAGCCGAGGCAACATCGATGACAAGCATCGTGAATGAATCCAGCATTTGAAGGTATCGCTTGTCCCGGGCAATTCGCTGATCCAATGGAAGGATTACGCACCTGAAAACAGCACGGGCCGTGTGCAAAAAACTGCCACTTCTTGGCCAAAGCAATAGGTGACAAGATGGTGCAAGTATCCTAACGAGAGGGCGCATGCTTACTAAAGTTCAAGGCCATGTCTGCTACAGCTCAAAGCTGGTCTCCTCTCCAGTTGAATCACTTGCCAATGCATGCCACAGCACTTGTAGGGAGCGGATGATGCTGCGAAAGACAGCAAGCCCCTGGTCTGCTTGTCATCTTCCTTGTCATCCTTCGGCCGAGCGCTGTAGACATGCCTTGGGAGGGCGGCGAGTGGAGGAAGGGAGAGGTGATGAGAGAAATGAATAGAAATGGGTGCATTGTCGACGTCCCGTCGCAGTATTGTCTCATGTTTCGTGACATTATATAGATTGACTTCCACAAACGTTTCTACTTTCACTGAGCAAAGTGCAGAGGGGAGAGTCAGGGTGGACAGGTGATTCAACCGGCTTCGGCTATGGCTACGGGTATGTCATGTAAAAACACACTAATTATCACTAATTATTGTTCTCAGGATTTCCGGGGAAGGATTTTGCCATCCAAGTAAGATCAGATTCACAACCCTTCACAAAAATCTGACAGTCTGACAGTTCTCAGCACAGTAGTTTCAGCAAAAAAAATACCTACCTTTCCGATCTTTTTCTGGCAAGAAACTCAAGTAGCATTGAAAAAATACGATCGATTCCAAAGGATGGCTCAATGACCCCAGGAGTGAACGCATTCACGGTGACCTGCGCAATAGCCACTGCCGCGAAGATAAAATAAGATAAAAGATGTTTAGAGAATTTTAGAGAATTTTAGAGAATTTTAGAGAATTTTGATACCGAAAAGGCATGACCGTTACAGTGTCCCGGTCGCCTTCAGAACAAGAGTCACAAGTGGTCTGTACTGTGAAGGTGAGCTGTTGTACCCAATGGATGTGCGTTTCTGAAAGGGATGAGTGCAAATGTTGCGGAAGTATGCATAGGCTGCTGCATAGGTGACAACTGATCACATGTTCAATCAATTCCAATCAATTTCAATCATTTAAATTTGTCCTGCCTTCTCTTTTTTCCTTTCGAAGACAGCAAGTCCTTTGGTCAAAGTGAAGCTTCGGCCATCGACCTGGACTTCGGCATCGCCTGTCTCAAGCTTCTTGGCTACGCACTCCAGCTCCTCTTGGGGTTGTGCCTCGATGAATTCCTCAGAATCTCAGAACGTCCACCACTGGAAAGTCTACTGGAAAGTCCATCGGATGAACAAGCTGGAGGCTTAGCAACTGTAAATTTTAACAACAACAACAACAACAACAACAACAACAACAACAACAACAACAACAACAACAACAACAACAACAACAAACCACCACCACCACCACCACCACCAGCATCACCACCAACACCACCACCACCACCACCACCACCACAACCACAACCACAACCACAACCACCACAACCAAAACAGAAACCAGGAACTCAACAAACTATTAGCACATTACCCTTGGGGGAAAGCATTGCAAACAAAAAGAGCGCTTGATCATTGAGCAGGAAGCCTTCACCATCTTTCCATCCTTCTTGAAGGCTTTCATGATATCCACACCTGACTTTTTAGTGAGGATCAAGACTTCTCGTTCGAAAGGCTTCTCCAAGGACTCCTGCCATGTGTAGTAGCTACAAAAATCTAAGAATCTACAAAATGCTGCAAAAGTGTCCTGCAGCGTACTACTGTCTTGCGTGTCCTGCTGGACTCCAAGTGAGCATCCGGAGCGTCGACTGATTTAGTCAGGGAGAAACCATTATTTCCGCATTGCGCAACTGTGTGTGTGCGCGTGATGTTGATTTCATGGGATGTTGAATCCATGTTGAATCCTACTGTGACCATCTGTGACCCATCAATGCGTGATTCTGTATTATCAGCTTCATCCTTCGTACAAGCATCGACATGTCAACACTTACATAATCTTACATAATATACACTTACACTATGTGACTATGTATGCCATGGCTAATGCGTACAGCCTGCCAGGCTGTTCGTTCTACATCTGATCTGTTCATTATGTGTTCCACCTTACACAAAGCTCGTCTCCGAGTCTCCTTGTACTGCAAGTCGCATTTCGCTGCATTTGCGTGTGCAGTCAGATCAAAGGCAGAGCGATCTGCAATCCCAACACACTCCAACCATCCGTAGGATCCAAAAATTTCAGCATCCCAGCAGTCACAGGCATAGTGTGCCATCTCTGTGGGCAAATGCTGGCGGAACCGAATGTACTCCTGGAAAAGGACACCAAAATGCACATTTTAGTCGCAAGGGATGGTGAATGAAGCTAAGAGAATAGAAAGGGGAAGGAAAAGTTAGAACCGGGGGAATCCGGGGAATCATGGCAAGTGAATTTAAGGCTTTTGAAGTGAATGCCGTGACACCTGCAGGGTGAAGGAAACAAACACCTTCGGACAATTCGTTGTGATTGAATGAGCAAAGATAAAGCCGTGATGCGGCAATCTATAATGATGAGGGAGAGAGTGTGGGAGGTGGATTTTGCTTGAAATATCCCACGCTTGGGCAACTCAGATAATATCTGCAAAAAATCAAACAAGTGACTCCAGCTAGCTACCATACTGTGCATGTCTTCAGCTTGTATCAAAGCCTCCTGAATTCAAGGCCCAAACAGATCCCCTTAAGCAAAACAATTTTGTCTGCAAAGAGAAAAACTGAAGATAGCACTGCCAGAGATGGCTTTTGCATGCTTTTGCCCTGTTTTTCTTGAGGTTCATTCGCCACTAACAAAAGTTCACACAAGGGTCCTTCTTCAAGCCAATGCTGACCAGAAACTGCCACGTCTTAACGATAAAGTAGCCCAGAGTCTCATTATTGATGAGACCAGAACGCACTGCTTCGCCAACTGTCATTTTGACAGGGTCTTTCGCGTTCAGCTGTGCATCTGCATGGAATAGAATAAGCACCGTGCTCTCCACTGACGCAAATTTGGGATGATCCTCAGGGATTGTAGGCTCAAGTGAAAGATGTGAAAGGCTGGTTCCATTCCGCCCTGATTGTGAAATGTGGGTACCTGCTTGACAATTGAAAGTTTCAGTAGGTTTGTCCAATCTGTTATCATCTTTAACATAAATCATATCCCCTGGTTTGGAACTTCCCACCTTCTGCTTTGGATTGACAAAATACTCAATCTCTGCCTGGGTGAACTCTCTCTGACGAGTTAGGCCCGCTCGAGGTGCAATTTCATTGCGAAATGAGCGACCCACTTGGGCTACTCCGAAAGGCAATCGGTTGGAGTTCTGCTCCAAGCAAAACCTTGAAGGCAGGTTTAGACGATCTGAATACGTAAGCAACTTTCAAAGGGCAGGAGTGGCAGTCAACTTTACAATCGGTCAGATGTTATGCCTGTATTGCTTTGGGCGTGGAGTGGCAATGGGGAACATACATTGCTGCAGATATCTGCAGATCAGAGGTGCTTGTAATTCAAGAAAATGCCTTGAGCTGTCTCTGGCCGCAAGTAGCCCTGCAAATAGCCTCCTGGACCAATCGGTGTTGGAAACATCAAGTTGAACTCGTATGGCTCGCTCAAGTCATTGCCAGTCTCAGGCGACTTGATCTCCTTAGACTGAGTTCATCTGAGTTCTCAATGTTTGCAGTTGGACAATGCTGGATATCTCAAGCTCTTTGATTGCCTCAGAATTGAAATTGTAGAAAGAGGACAAAGGACTGGATGGATGCTCTCCCAAAATCACGACGTCACTACAGTACATCGGCACATATCGGTGCTGGATGCTGCTAGGTACTGGTCCTCTGACTTAAGTAGATGCATGCATGCCATTGCTCGCTTTGAATCGCCGTTGTGCCCGAGTTCGATTCAATCTTATGGAATCTCATGTAATCTCATGTGATCTTATGTTTAATATACAAATGCAATTATGATTGCATACAGGGTTTCTTTGACCGTACATGAATATGTCATTGGATGACAGGAAAGTTACAATAAAGATATTAGTGGAATCGTTTGCAAAAATCAAAAGACCCGTTCAATTTGCCTCGATCCCGAACTCGCAAGCTGGGCAAGTCCGGTAGATATGATCAGCATATTCTCAGTTGAGCTGAAAGTCGTATTTTTGAAAAATCTCCCACATCTCTTTCTGGGAATAGGCATCGGCCTCAGCCAAAGAGCATGGGCAACATCGAGTTGACACGACAGGTACGACAGGTACGATAGGTACGACAGGTACGATAGGTACGACAGGTACGATAGGTACAGGTATGATGATCTTGGACTTGTAGGATCTTGTAGGACACAAATTATGAGCGTCGTCTTAGACTTAAAGTCAAGAACAATCAAACACGGCAATTAGATGCAATTAGATGCAATTAGTGTAGCCGGTTTGTGTTAGTTATGGTTCTTTGATGACTTTTTGGAATCTGTTGCTCTCCATGGTCTATAGTGGTCTTCTAGTTTGTTGCATGAGACCAATTCAACACAATGCAACCTGGCATCTTTACCTGGACCCTCAAGTGGTACGTAAATTCATGATCGAGGGCAATGCTCACAAAAAAACGCTCGAACTGCAAAAAGCGTGTGTTAGATTCAAAAAATGCTCGATATGCAGCACAAATGATGTTCTGAAGATGTCCAAATATCACTTGTTGCCCCACAAACCAGCAGCCCGCTTTGCCGTGAAAAAAAACTCTTTAAGGATCTTGAAGTTATAGTCAAATGCTGACAGGCTTGAAGTAGTCAACAAAACAAAGGGGTCACCAAACATTGGTGACATCAAAATACGTCAGCCAAAAGCCCTCATGCTCAGAATTGAAAAAAGGGCCGATCTGAAAACGCAAGTGGTACCTTTTTTTAATTTGCGCTCGTTTGCGCGAATTTGCGCCCGTTTTGCGCGAATCTTGTTTTGCGCCTAGTTTGTGCGCACTCCAGCCTTGTTTTTTTTAAATGCTCGATTTGCAATGGCAAATGGCACCACCAAGTACTGAAAATCAACGCAATGCAGTCAGCATTTAACCAACTACCTTGCGTTCAGTTCCGTATACGTATGAGTGCACAAGAAACACACACTAGGGGCACATCTTGAGACCAGAGGGAAAATGGAACCCATGCGGCCCACAGGAGGCAAAAAATGCTCGAGTTTCGAAAAAACGCTCGAATAGCAAGAACTCAATCACATTAAAATGTGCGCTCGTTGCGCCAAATTGCGCTCGAATGTGGATGGCACGTAATTGAAGTACCAATTGAGGGTCTTTGATTAAATGTGTATGACTCAATGACACATTTCTATGACATAGACCCATATGCCGCATAGGACATCTACGGATATCTATGGATATCTGCAGTCACGGCACCTGGTTTCGCACAGTGGTGTATTCGTGTCTCTGAGCGTCTGCAATGCCTGCGAAGAAGGGCAGCTGAAAGCCACAGGACAGGAGATATAACAAGAAAGGAACTAGTATGGTTACTGTATGTTACTGTATGCCCAAAAAAGGTATTTGTTTATAAATAAACCAAAAATGTAGATAATCATAGAATATCAGAAAATTATCATAAAATATCATAAAATTATATAATATGATATAAAAGGCATGAACACAAAGCAAACATTGCCGCGTGCAGTGTGCTGAACGAAGCCACTTGGTCTCCTGGAACATCCAACCAGAGCAGACTTCCGAGTCTCAGGGCTTGGACACACAGAAACGACCAGAGGCACACGGAAAGAGCACAGAAAGCACATGCATCGGAAACAGAAAACCGCAACAAGAGACCCCAAACAGATCCAAAGAGTGAATATATGATAATGTAATATAATATGATATAATATGTGAATATCAAATGGTTTCAAATGGAAGAATTGGATGCTCTTTCAAGATCATTCAAGACCATCCTTGTGAGACGCTCTGATGGTCAAACACTCTCTTGCCTTGTCAGACACTCTCTTGTCTTGTCAGATACCCTCTTGTCTTGTCAGGCACTCTTGTCAGATACGGTTATCAAACACGACTGGTCCGCCGAAATATTCACAAACGTACAGCACACTTTGACATGGCACATGTTCATACACATATTATATATATATACTATATATATTATAATTATATATATTACATATCATACATGTTCTTTGATAATTGCTGCATATTGCTGCGATGTCCAGTGGTTGAACCCTTTGACAATTAGTGTGCAGTGCACAAACAGCACAAGTGCCGCCGCTCATGCCGAACCCACTCGACGCGTTAGCTCTTCTCCCATCTCCTCCCCAAGATCCAGCCAGAGCAGCTTGGTCGAGCTTGGTAACCATGGCAAAGCAAAACTTGGAAATACCATGAAATACCAATCTGAAATACACTTGTTGCATCTTTTGTATTCTTTTGTTCTATTCGCTCTTCTCTCTCGCCATCCTTTTCGCGACACTGTCGCAATGTGCGTTTTCACTTCAGTGGCATCCGTGTGATTCAATTCACTTTCGCGGTGCTTTCGTGGATTATGGTATATTTAGTTGTGCTTCTTTCTGCGGGACTTTCGTGAAGACAATTCTTCACAAAATCTTTCGCGGAGCTTTCGCGACTATGGTTTTGGCTTTCAGTTTCATTGAGACATGTTAGTGTAACACATTGTAACACATGGTAACACCTCTTCAAATTGTTCTTTTGTTTTGGAAACTGCTCAGCTGATGCGTGTCTCGAAGCGTTCTCTCTAGCTGGATTGCCTTGGGTCAGCACAGCCTCCGGTCTTGAGACTTTTCCATTCGGGGAGAATTGCTCAACATCTTCTGAATTCCTTCAAAATCCCTGTTGCATGTGGTATTCCAATGCATGTATTCAATTGATCAACTGTAGTCGGTTGTAGTGCACTGTAATATACTGTAGTGCTCTCTAGGGACCACTTGATGAATTGCGCATAACTGCTATATATATATATATTATACTGCAATTAACTGCACCATACTGCACCTATTTTGCGCAGACTGTACAAGTAACTTACTATGTTGTACTACTGTACTTCATCTGTAGTCACGTCAAAAAAATGTCACTGTACTTTGCCATGGCCCAGGCTGCTTTCGTGACGGCCTGGCGTTTGAAGCTTCGCCTCCATGACCTCCTCCAAGAGTTTGTCCGCTCGGAAGAACTTGGACTCGTCCTAGCGCTGAATTACGAGCAAACTTGAGAGTGCTCACCAAATGCTCACCACATGTTCACAAAAATTTCACAAATCAAACACCCCCTCTACGATATTCTACGATATTCTACGCGGTCACATGCTCCAATGTGGGAACATCGAAGACAGCATGTTGAAAACCAGCAGCCAAGCGTTGCAGGCTGGAACCCTTGCATGATCACTGTTGGTGGTCGAAATGATGTCCAAAGTACTCATCTGCGAGCGCGGGATTGTCTTTTCATGTCTTTTCGGCATTAGACACTGGCATCACTGGCAACTGAAATCAACTGAACCGAAAAAGTCATAAAAAGTCCACCTTCTGCCCTCGCCTTCACGTCCTTCACCATGAAGTCGTTGAAGCGATCCACATGACCAGAAGCCTTGAGGACGGAATGCTGCATAATACAGCTGTCCTCTCGGGCACGACAGCATACGACAGCGCTGCTAGATCTGCTAGCACTACGCTGCTTTTCCATGTCTTGGCGTGTCGCATGCCAAAGCCGTCTGGAGCAGAGCCCAGAGCCTCCGGCTTGCTCGAAGGTTATCGAAGGTTGTATTACGACAAATTATTTCAGCTTAGATTATTTTCTTTTGTCTGTAGTTCATCGTCGAACATGCAAATTCGAGGGAGTTTGATTCAGTTTGATCGCTCCTGCAAGTTTCTGCTTGATTCCACCTTATTCATCCTTATTCCACCCATTCAACATCATTCAACCGAATTCAACCCTGGCTCGCTCTCTCGGTCTCTCATAATTGCTCTGCTTTTGCGTCCTCAATCTCCAAGAGATGCTCTGAAATCACAAAGGTTTGTCTCCAGAGGCTTATGATGTTATTCTTCACGGCACTGCCAGGTGGACCATAGGTGTAGAAACCCGCGACCCCACCATAGATATCTGAGGCTTGGCGATAGAAGAAACGTCTCTTGCACAGTTCCTGGCGAACTGGGAGCAAGCAATACATACCAGAACATTTGGCGGGAAGAACCGCAGTGTGAAAACACATTCAAACAATTTCAAACAGTCATATTATATACCTAGAGCCGGTTTGTTCCCTGTTTTGGGGTATGGACATGTATTACGGCTCTGTGTTCATGGCCTACCCAAAATACGCCCCTTTGTTAAAAAAACGGGTTTTTGATGTTTTGGGTTT
>Ga0126342_10016184_pt1 | contig 13022 bp, 9 predicted proteins | sample Cyp1metagenome_FD_92528 | JGI IMG/M metagenome (GOLD analysis project Ga0126342, IMG submission 92528) | Coral microbial communities from Lord Howe Island, Old Settlement Bay, Australia - Cyphastrea 1 metagenome | ecosystem: Host-associated > Invertebrates > Cnidaria > Coral ... | reverse complement strand
TAAATCCACTATAAATCCACTGAAAAACTCGATTTCAGTTGTTTCCTCGATTCGCCCCTGCTGAACTCCCCATCGCCATCATCCCCCAGCCGACTGGTCTAACTTTTTCACGCCGAAATCAATCGCGCTGCACGCGGTTTAGCCCGTTGGTTCATATTTGGCGGTTCCAAGCACAGCCAACCAGGAGTTTTTTCAATGGCCCCACCAAGATGACCGAAATTTCAACAAAACTGACCACTTTCGACCATGGAATATAACATAATATATATGTCTGCATACATATACATATACATACATATACATATATATATATATATACATATAGCATAGCTGTTCTTACTATAATTCTACATGGGATCCAGAAATTGGCGCCACATCCTTTCCAAAAGCACCTCAAATTCTTTGAGGTTCTCCATGCAGGCGACTCATCACGAAGTCATCGGAAGATGTGAAGAGATTTTACGTGGGAGTGAAGAATCGAAACGAATCTTCGAAGCAGCTGGTGAAGTCTTTCCTTCTCTATGTAATTATATATAGATTTTATATGATTTTACATACACATTACATATTACCATTACATCACAGCACATTGCATTGCAGTGTATTGTGTCACATGACATACATCATTATACATCGTACATACACGACATATGCATGTTATGAGTCCTATGCGCGCTGAATCATAGCTATAATATGCTATAATTATGAAACCATGGCCGCCACGTATTTTTCGAGTACGTTCCGAGATCATGCTCCCACGTTCGACTGCTTCGCCGCTACGAATGTCACTTTAAGTTGGCTCTGCAAATCAATGACTCAATGTTTTTTTTTTAAAAATTTCCAGAAGTAAACCACTCTGATGTCAAAGGAAAGTGGAGCTAAAAGTTGTAACATATTGTATCTGACCAAAATGACCCAGTTTGACAATTATAACTGGGTGTTACAAGTGAGTAATATTGAGTAATTTTGATTGGAATAAACATTGCAAACTTATTCAAAATTAGTGTATGATAGTCAGAATCCCAGTTCCACTGCCAGTTCCGGTGATCTTTACATTGTTGCAAGGCCAACAGTCGCGGTGATCCGTGCGACGAAGCTCACCACGCGCTCGATGCAAGCTGTTATCCAAAGACCTCTGGATGTAGCATACTTGTAGCACAGTTCCATCGTGCTGTCAGTTCAATGATGTTCAATGCTCAAAACTGCTGAACAATGTTGAACATATCAAATTATCAAACAACATTTCAATATTTGAGTGAAACTAATCATCAAATAGCATTCATGTCCAGAGGCTTTGCTGAAATCTTGCGAGTCCTAGAAGTTTGCTGCACCTGTACCCCTTGCCACACGGCAAGATCAGAGATTGTAAGAACAGAGGTAGTGGTCCCCGGTTTTCATCCACGGGTCTCAAAAACCACTGATCAAGTGAAACAAAAGGGCAGCATTGAAGGCATCGTGTTGCCCAGCAGCACAATGGATGGCACAATGGATGGCCCATTGGCTAAGCCCAAAATGTCAGAAACGGAAGATACCGGCAGTGTTGTTTGGGTGTCTCATTGCATGATACGTTTTGCTGACGACTGGCACCTGGCATCAATGTTCAACATGTTTTCCTGTTCGCGAAACCATATTCAACCTCAGAATCCAAATTGAATGTGAGCAGCAACAGCAGTACACCCGACAAGCCAGCCACCAATATTTACCAGCTGCACAATGGCACCTGAATTTTTGTCTGAATTTTGCGTTCATTTGCCAAGTTCCAAAGTTTTCATTGGAACGGCTGATTTCTGCGAGCCCGACATGGGTTTCGCTAGCTGCTGGCTGCTACTTCTAATCGACGTCATCGATTTCGCTCTCCAAACGCTCCCTGAACCTCAAGACAGCTGGAAGTAGCAGAAGGTGCACGGCATAACCCTGAAATCGACCATGAAACCGCACAGTGCCTTTTCGCTCATGAAAATCATTTTCCGCCACTGTTTTTTTTTGCTGTCTGTCTTAGTTTTCACCGAGGCAAGGGTTGAATTTCAACGTTTGGAGATGCTTCCAGTATATCCAGTCAAGATTTGTCATTTGACAAGATCCACACATGATGATTGTGTATCAGTACACTGAGCATCTGGTTGCCATTTCAGGAACCGATTGATTGTAGGTACCATATATAAGGCCTATGTACTAGGAATATCATGGAATCTCCCAGAAAATATGACCTTTTTTGTGGTACAGCACCTCCACTTGATCCTGAAGTTCCGATCATCGGGTGCTGAGGTTGGAGCTTCTTGGTATTTGCTCCACTCCAACGCTGCTTTAGCTCCTGCCCTTTGTAAATCTCCATGGTGGGAAGTTGATCGACATTTCTACCTCGGCAGGTTGTAGAACGTAGGCTGAAGTGCTTGAAGGGTGATACCTGGAAAATGGTTTTTCAGAATTGATATGAGAGAAAACTCGGTAACGGCTCACAGGATTGAAAGGTGGAAACGCCATGGTTTCCGGCACAATTTCGTGGAATTTCGATGATGTTTGGGTACGACACAAAACCAAACTTTTGGTTCCAGATATCATTGATGTGCAGCAGAGCAGCTATCCATTAGGGAGGTCGTTGTGTGGTCACCAAAGGATTGCCACTTTGATTATCATAAATCCATTCAAATTCCTAACCACTGGTAGTGCTTTCATATCATTTTCTCCCAATACAAAGGGGAAAAACGCACTGGTACATACATAAACCTTATTCAATGCGATTTTTGCGCACGCATTTCCTGGGTCCACGTTCACCTCAAATCCGGGCTTCGTTTTCTTCTAATTGTTTTTTCTGTTTTTGATATCTTAGGTCTTGACCAAATCAGATTTCCCGGCAAAATGACAGTTACAGAGTCACCATTCACATCATTTCGATCATTTCTCAGATTCTCCCAGTTTTCAGTTGTTCCCAATTGGCTATGGGTCGAAACACTGGTACCTAGTGAAGCCCCAAAAACTAGCTGGGATCTATGGCAATCTATGAATGTTCATCCCACTCAAATGGATCATTTTTGACCCATCTCCCATCAAAAAACCATGAAAACCCACTCAAATTGTTCATTTTTCATCATTTTTGACCCATCTCCCATCCCCCATCAAGAGAAGATGGGGATTTTTCGGATCCGCGGCGCTCTGAACCAACTCTTCCGAGCGGTCAAAATCCACGGAGGCGAATTCCACGGCGCGGAAGGTGGGTTCTTTGGCGACCTCCACGGCTAGCTGTTTTTTCTGGCAGGTCACCAAAAAGTTGACTCAACTGGCTGCTGAAGTAACAGAACCAGATAGTTGGAAGTAACCATCCCCAACTTTTTGGCTGGTCAATTCCAGCTGCAACTGGCTGTGGCTATCACCTCATATCTCTCTGAAAAACGCTGGATAAAACAGCCGAGAACTGCGGTCAGCAATGTTCCGGGAAAACATGGTTCACAGTTTCCTTTATCTTTAACGTCAACCATGTACTATATTGTATTTAATCAAGAACAAACACCTACAAACATAGAAAAGTAAAAGAACCTATATATATATAATTAAACCGGCTAAAATGGTGCTAGATTACTCTTCCTATCTTTTTTGGGGTTTACTACAAAGGTAACAACCATGAAATAGCTTTTGATGAGTGGCTAAACTGGTTAAACACCACGGTTTATGAGTTCAAGTCATAAACAGTATTCATGCTCTTTTCCCACTGCTTGACCATTGAAATTCCAAGAATTAACCAATTCATCAACCAGGTTGCCGGGAGTGTTGACTGAGCTGAATGCTCTGAGATCTCCTATGTGACCAGTGGTTGGTGAAGAAGTGGAGTTCTAGTGAACTAGGATGAGAATCCCTATCTGAGGTAGCTTGATAACCCCGAACCAATCATCAATTACCCATCATTTATCAATTGTATCCCCATGTATTTGAATATGTTGGATGATTACACGTTGTTATAACTCCTATAAGTGCTCAACAATCCCATATTTGATAGTCATAGCCAATCAATCACCATCTATCGATAATATTCCAATGTTTGATAGTTAAACATCCTATACAAGAAGCTTTACCCTCTGGTTATTTAACATAGCCATGGTATAGATGGTCCATTTATAGATGGTTTACCGTTCTTAATAGCATGGTGATTTTCCATGGCTGTGTTAGTCATAACCAGATGGTAAATCCCATGAAACAATCAACCGAACCGGGGGGTCAGCAGCAGCGCTCATTATCCACCTTATGCATGTAGCGTAGCAGCTTCTGACAAGCCCGACACCAGGGAGCATAGTAATCGACCACCAATAGCTGCCCGGTTTTGCTAACTCGCTCAAGCACCTCGAGATTGTCCAAGAAATAGAAGGAACATCCAAGTCTTTTTTAATTCAAAGATGCAATATATTCTTGAGGAAAAATAGGGTTTTAAACTGTGCAAATCTGGTTTTAGACCAACATAATGAGATTCTTTCAGAGAAGATGAGGTCATAGACCTTTTTTTTTGACCCATATAGACCCTGCCTTTTGATCTCTTTAAATAACACATCTGCAACAGTTGATGCTCAAAAAATCCCCCAAAAAATCCTGGAAAAATCTGAGTTTTCCGCCTCAGCCAAGTCCTGGGGGCTCCGCAGGGCCACCACGTTGGACGCTGGCAGTGCGGCGTTGACGCGGAGGCGATCTTCATCCGCCGGGGAGATCTCCGTGGTCACCTAAAAATCACCGGTGAACAAAATGGTGAAACTTCGGCATCCAATTTTTTGGGATCACAAAAATAACATGGATGATATATATATATATAATTATATATGATCTATATATATATGATCTATGAATCATATAATCTACATATCATGAGAATATCTTGAGAATATCTTGAATATGATCGCTTCCTGCTACACATATCTGGGACCATAAATCTGGGGTGTTTTTAAACTATTTGGGGGATGGACTAAGCCATAAATATCCAAAAAAATCCAAAAACAACATAGATATTTTCCAGATTACCAGACCTGCCATCTGATGGTTGCGCCGGACATGGCTTGGCGAACATCGATGGACAAGAACTCTCCAGCCATGACACTCTTCGTAATAAAATCATCATACCCAAAACATCCCAATTTTCTCACTTCGGGAAACACATCTGAAAATTTATCATTTTTTAAACACATGGCGAACATCGAACTAGAAAAACTTGGTTCAGCCAGTTGCTCTGTCCAAGGTGTTCATGGCATTCCTCGGAATCGGTGAGTTGGGCGACCTGACGCCACTGGCCGGCAAGGAAAACAGCTGCCCAGGACCAAGGCCAAGGCATCCAAGAGTGAGGGCGACCAGCGCCAAGCGGACGGCCAAGCGGATGCTGGGCGCCATGGCAAGGGGCAGCCGGCCACCCGGGAACCGGTGCGGAACAACAAAGGAGGCGTCGCGATGATGGGATGAGAAGTTGATGAAACTCACAGGACACATGGGTTGAAAGTGATGCGAAACTGAAACTCGCCTCTGAAACAAAACGATGCCTGAGCCATGGACGCCATGGACGGGCGACATTGCTTTGACATGAAGCCAAGTTGCCAAATAAAGAGGAGCCAAACCCATTCCAGGCATTAACTGGCTATGGATGCTATGGGTTTTTCCGTGTTCTACCCACATAAATCTCAGTACCCTCCCAGGCCAGACGCAACTATTTCTAATCCAAGATATATGTTGGAAAATAGGGAACCCCCCCAATTCCCATGGTTATAACTTCAACATCTCATTTCCCCAAGAAATGGTCATTTTTGGAGGCCAACGACCCACCAGTACCTGTTTTTCACCATCCAAGAGACACCAATCTATCGGATTCCCAGGCTTCTTGCGCTTTTCCAATGCCATCCTTCAGTGCCCCTGAGTCTAAAGTCGTTCCTGGCGAGCAAGAAATGTCGCAAGGTCGCAAGGGGATGATTGGGGGTAAACATGGGCCAACTCAGATTTTTTCAAATTGGATATTTCATGATATGTCAATGATATTTGACATATTCCTGTGGCGCAAAAATCTTTTTCTGGGTGAGGATTGCAAAGTCTATGCCTTCCAGTAAACATCCTGAGATTGTCACATTTGTCACCTGGAAGTTGGTTTCATCCTTAATTAATTGTCCGTAATTGACCAGAATCAGATGCTCAAGCACCATCAGTCACATGTTATCATCCCAAAGTTGGGCCAACTTGGTGATGTTTATTTTCCCAATTACACTTTCATCATCCAATCTACTGTGAGATTTCCAGTGATTTTTCAGCAGTTTCCTATGATTTTTCATGACTTGCATAGTTTCCCCAAATCCATAGGTTTTCCAACAGCGCCAGGTGTCTCAGTAGGAACAGCACGTCTGGCTTCATGGCGGGATCTGCCATGAAACCCATCAGCTGCGGTTCTGAAAGCGTTTCAGGTGGCACGCCCGTCTCAGCAACCACCTAACGAAAATTGCTGGCGAATAGGGTGAACTCAGGTTGTGGGATGCTGTGGGAGATCTGAAAAAAAAATGCATCTGTTGGAGTTGACATGGTAATTCAGTTGAAATCATTTGCAAAAAACGTATTCCATCAAAATAAGCTACAAATTATAAACCCATCATTGCCCCATAAAAGTCTTTTCCCCCAAGTAAAACCCAACCCCCAGGACCCCCAAAAAAAAGAATTTGGTTTGGTCATTGATCCGCCTCTCATGGTGTTTCCAGCAAGTTTTAAGATCGCCAAAATCCATGGGTTTTCACCATCTTTACCCCAAGATTTTTTTCATTTATTCGAAGTGTTCAAAACCCTGTGTCGTCTGTTTATACTAGTTGGTTGAATTCAGGAATTCCCTTTCACGGATTGTGATCATGGTCATCTGCAATGAAAATTGGCAGTGGATGTAACTGGATATATACTGGATACAACTGGTAGATATAGTGGATAAACCAATGATAGTTAGAGGATAATTAAAAACACATCTCCAATGAAAGTTGATGGTATAGCATAATCCCCGAACCCTCTGGTAATGACTAACAATTTGCTATGGAAAATGGCCATAGACATAGTTGATTCACCATGAATAGCATGGTGATTTTCCAGTTCGTTATGTGGCTGTTTACCAGAGGGTACCCTCTGGTTATGACTAACAGTTCGCCATGGAAAACCACCATGCTATTAAGAACGGTATGGCCCATCTATTTCTATGGGCCATCTATACCATAATCACCATTTTGAATAGGTAAACCATCCATTTCTATGGGCCATGGCTTAACCATGGCAAACTGTTAGTCATAACCAGAGGGTAGCACATCAAACCAGCGATATCGCAGCACCTCATCCACCGCGGATTGGAAGATCTCCTTCAGTACCGCTGCAGTTAACTCTGGCTCGCTGCTTCCATCCCAGTCGCTGACGTTGGGAAAACCCACGTTTTTGGGCTCAGGATGGCCGGAAGGACCGTTGTACCTGGCTTATCTTGGGGTCTTCGAGAGGCTGGATGGTGCTTCTATGGAAGAACTGGGATGTGTCGCAATCATTGATGGTAAAGCGTTTACCTCTGAAAGTGTATGTCTTTTGCTGAAGTTGCCTTTCTGAAATCTGAGAGGAACCCAGCTCTAAGTCTGGTACAATCCAGCATGAGTTCCAACAGCACCTTGGATTGCTGGGGGTACTGGTGAACCATGGCTTTCCCAATCTTCCGCGGCAGAATCTGTTTTCGGACGAGACTGCCTAGGGAATCCATGCTTGCCAGTTCGCAACCTGCCATAAGCTCACAAAGAGGTCTTGGTATGATTAAGAAACACCAAAGCATATGTCCTATGTCATTGCCATTTCCACTTTGCGTTGCATGCCGTACATTTAGCTCAGCTTCCATGGTACAGACATATCTGTACGCACCACAACATCTCACATAAATATCACAGGACACAACTGACACATACTGACACGATGCATTCAAAGATCTCAGATTGCCAACCCTTCGTTAATATCATGTTCCCATTTTTTCCCATGAAAATCACTAAAATCACTGGGGTAATCAATGGCAATGGAACATCACTCCATTTACATCCCATTAAAACACCAGATTTTCAGATTTTCCAGCCATATTGGACCCTCTGGTAATTTAACATCGGAAAACCTCCATTTTTAATAGGTAAATCAACTATTTCTATGGCCATTTTCCATAGCAAATTGTTAGTCATTACCAGAGGGTTCGGGGATGATACTATACCATCAACTTTCATTGGAGATGTGTTTTTAATTATCCTCTAACTATCATTGGTTTATCCACTATATCTACCAGTTGTATCCAGTATATATCCAGTTACATCCACTGCCAGAGGTCATCAGGGCCCCATCCCCCAGGAACTTCCCAGGTTGAGGGAAGGTGCTGCTCCTCCGTAACAACACCAGCTGCTGGTCACAGGTCACCAGCGCAGTTTCGCAGCCAAGGGCGTTGGAGAAATGAGCCGCCTGAGGCGCAGAAAACTCCAGATTTCCTATGGAAAATCATGGGTAAATCATCCAGGATCCTGGAAAATCCAACAAACTCATCAAACCTATTGGGGTGAACTGGTGGTAGCATCCTCTCAGCATCCACCTCTCCTCATCTTCAAAGTGTTCAAGGCCCTGCCGCTGAAAGCGCTGCCGATGCTCCTCTTCCAATCGATTGGTGCCCAGGTACTCCTGGCGCCAAGATGACACTGAGAATTCAGGCAGTATGATGCAACTAGTTAGCAACTATGATTGGGGATTTCTACACAAGGTAACCGGTGCCAGTATCTATAGTAGGACCTATAATTGTGACATATTTATTAGATGTTATTAGATGTTATTAGTAATAGTAAGTATAATGTACTCCCATTCCCCTGACATTAAACACCTCTTAAATGGTCCCAAATATGTATAATCCCCATACGAAAACATGGCTTCCAGTGGCTGTTTAAGATTAGGGAGATGGAATTACCCTCCTGTAATCAACATGGCAATGGAACATGGCCCATTTATATATGATCTTCCCAGCTATAAACCTCCACTTATAGTGGATTTGGCCACCTTTGATGACACCGGAAGGGTTTGTATTCATCAACAAAAGGCAAGCTAAACAGCTCCAAATGTCGCGCCTTATAGGAAGTCAACCCCAACTCCAAACGCAAGAGCTTCGTGTCTTTGTCGAAGCTCACGCGGTGCAAGCGAAACTTGGAGCCGTCGAAGAGTCGAGGATTCCTCAACAAGGCCAATTTGTGTTGAGGGGTTTTCCAGGTTTTCCAGCCAATCTTTGGGTTTTGTTTAAGTCATGGGCCATCCCCAAGTGACCATGGGTTTCAATACTGACATGGTCCGACTGGTGCTCAAAAAAAAGGGACGCTTGGCTTCATTTCATTTCCATGTGCAATCTTACCATCATCATTCATCACTATCAAGCAACAATCCTTTTTTTTCTATTCCCACATATTTGATGGTTACAGCTGTTACCAACCCCAAAGAATGGAAAAAGTGGTTCCATCCCCATGATCACCTGAGTTGTTTTTTTCGTTAAGTCAGGCGGCTTGGCCAGGGCGGCTTCCCAGCTCTCTTCAATCCGGTCCTCTAGGTGTGCCTGGCGTCATGGTGAGTGAGGCGAGTCCATGAAAAATGGGGATTTGATATGATATGAACTGATATACATTGATATGATGTATGATATATGAATTGGTATATCAATTGATATCATATCAAATTGGTATCATATCAAACATCATACATCAATGATATGATATGAATTGATATACATTGATATACATTTGATATGAATTTGATATGATGTATGATGTATGATGTCTGATGTTTGATGTTTGATGTATGATATGATATACATATGATGGACAAATAATGAAACAATGGGATATACGTATGGATATTAATGGGATAAACACTTGTAGAATATTTAATCATATATATATAATATGATATATATATATATATGTACGGTTACCGTATATATAACCCATTACTCCCACTAATAGAAACTAGCACCCTTTAGACCCGCGTTTAAGTTTGGAACTATTCATTTTGGGATCCCATATCCGGCGGGATGGGATTAGCATGACATATACAGGGCTCTCCTCCAGATTTTCAACTGAAGCCATGGGAAAACTGATGAAATCAGGTCATGTGGGTGGTCATAATTCTGGTGCTTGGCTTGGTATGGGTACAGGCGTATATTCACCACGACCTAGGGACCTAGGGACCTAGGGACCTAGGGGTTTTGGAGAGGTTGAATTATCCATTTCTGGTTCAGGGTTTACTAAACCAATCCTGAACCACACCCAGTGGTCCATTTGTGGTCGAATTATTCATTTCTGCTTGAGGGTTTTCTACAAATGGGAGCCCCAAATCATCGATTTCAATGGTATCTTTTTCATCATAAACCATCCATTTTGGGTAGCTCTATTTGAAGAAGCCCCCAGCAGCGCGGTTCCCACGGGCCTTGCGGTTGTAGCGCTTGTCAAAGGACAACTCCACTTGTTCTGGTCGCAACAGACCTCCGAACTCCTCTGGCAGGTCCAAAGTTTGGAAACTCCAAAGTTCTCTGCATAAGTTTCAAACAACTGAATTTTCGGGGGAATGAAAGCATGGAGATTTAATTTGCTAGCTTCATATCCCAAACGCCAATTCTTGAGTTGCCTCCAGCAAGTCCAGTGTTTCTCCAACCCTGGGCTTGCGGCACCGGCTATTGCATTCCAGTACCAAGCCAGTACCAAGCCATCTTTTTTTTGGGCTTGATCTGGTCATCGCCAGAATGGATCATGATAATCCTCAAGATATGAAAGGTGGATAAAGGTGGAAAAAAGTGTTGTGATGTGTGGATTGTGTGGTGTAACATGTGTAACCCCTCAACTCATGGCATCAACTGACATCAACATCATCAAACGGGTCTCCGATTTTTTGGAACGTATCCCCCTTTTCAGCCATTGATGAATCAACATGGAAAAAATCTGAAAAATCCTGGTGTAGCCTATTTCAGAAAAACAGATGTCAGTCAGAGCCCGGAAAACACCAGGATTTTCAAGCATGATTCTAATGGATTCTATCCTCTTGTAAACTAACATAGCTATTGAACATGACCGTTTATAGTGGATTTTCCCATTAATAGCATGGTGATTTTCCAGTTCGTTATGTGGCTGTTTACCAGGCCGGGTAATGGATTCTCATGGATGAAAAAAAAATGATCGTCCCCCGGTCGCTAAAATATCAACCATGAATCCTCCGGTGAGACCAGCAGCTTGAAGTCTTCCATTTATGACGCGCCCAGAGACGAAAGCGCAAGCGCCGCAAGCGCGATGAAGAGAAGCTCCAAAGATTGAGAATCTGCTACTTGAATGGTACCCCATGGTACCCCGCAATTCAACAACCCAAGGGTAAACAAAAACATCTGGTAGACTCGTAGACATGATTCTGATTCTTGGTGTAAAAACTGCTTGACTTGGATATCTCATGAGACTTTTTTCGGTGGCTTGAAGTGTCACAGCTGCAGGATGCTAACATAAGAAACACCCAGGGCAGATCAACTTGGCCCACAAAATCACCTTTTCAGGGCCAAAATCAACAGAAGTTGAAAAGAAAACAGTCCCACATTTGCTGAAATCGCCCTGGCCTCAAGGGTTTCGGCTTTGAGATTCGCCTCGGGGCCCCGTTCACCATATCCACTGATGGCTTCACAACAGTGCAACAACTTACCATCTGATAAACTAACATAACTATGGGCAAATCACAATTTTTAATAGGTAAATCAACTATAAATGGGCCATTTTCAATAGCAAACTGTTAGTTTACCAGAGGGTAGCACTCCAGTTCTGGAGCCCATGGTGGAAATCTGGCACCAAATGGTGGAAATCTCCGTGGAACTCTGCCCAGCAGTTGAGTTTCCAACGGGACCTAAGGCGCCTGAGTCCGGCAAAGGGGATGATGGTTGAGCCGTGGGATCTGGTTGCTACCCTCTGGTAAACTAACAGTTTGCTATTGAAAATGACCATTTATAGTGGATTTTCCCATTAAAAATGGTGATTTTCCATAGCTATGTTAAATTACCAGAGGGTAATCATGCTAAATCTCCTATTTTTAGCTGTAACTGTAGTACTCTGGTAGCCTCATCTTTCTGGCTACGTTGCCAATCAAAATTTCCTATAGTTTCCCAACAATCATTGACAATGATTCCAGTGTCACCTCTTTTTATTGGGTGGCAGTCTCATCTCTTTTGGTCAATCTCCCCATTTTTCCATGGCAAAAAACCGGAACAGCGCCGGAAAAACAAACATCCCGGCCGTCAATGACAATGGGCCTCGTTCGGCTCTGCGTGCGCTGCGCACCAGCCTCAACCACGGAACGAAAGAACGCACATTCTGATCCCTTTTAGGCATTTCACCCGGGGTACTCGGGGACCATCATAGTAGTTCTATGTAGTTCTAGTAGTTCAAGACCAAACTCCGGCTTTTTTTGCTGCGAGAGCACAGTCACTGCGGTTTTCAAAGGTCCCCGGGAACGAGTCAAACAAAGAGTCAAGGATCTTTTGCCTTGAAGGACCCAAGTGCTAGCTTCCATGAACAGTGGTGAAATATTTACCACTGCGAAGCAAAACACCTCGCAATATCCAAGCCCCGACAGCAAAATATTTCTGCAGTGTCTTTCCCATGTTTTCCAATTCCTAACAATCCATATATTGGCTATATGTTGAACTGTTGAACACTTGGACACTTCTTTTTTTTTCCCAACTTTCCCCAACTTTCGATGAATTTCTCCCAGTTCTTCAGCGTCAGCGCGATTCAGCGCGGAGCGTTTGGTGCATTGCTTTGCACCTGGCCCACATTGAGTAAATTTTCCATCTCCGTCTGCTGCGACCGGGTCCTGGACGAATTTTTTTGACCGAAAAAAACGAGAAAACCCCTTATCATATGTCTGAGCTCTTGTATGACTTTATCCAGGTGAGCAGTGTTCAAAACCCCTCTGTTATTCCATTATACTGGTTGGTTAATAGGGATTCCCCTATTGGATTATTATAATCCCAATAT
>Ga0126342_10016183_pt1 | contig 13023 bp, 15 predicted proteins | sample Cyp1metagenome_FD_92528 | JGI IMG/M metagenome (GOLD analysis project Ga0126342, IMG submission 92528) | Coral microbial communities from Lord Howe Island, Old Settlement Bay, Australia - Cyphastrea 1 metagenome | ecosystem: Host-associated > Invertebrates > Cnidaria > Coral ... | reverse complement strand
TTTCTCGTGATGATTTGCCGGAGATTTTTGGACCACACGAGTCCTGTACACTACTGCTTTTCACTGCTTACGCAATTGTAAGGACCGTGCCTAGTGCGAATCGGCCAAACCAGAGGGAAAAAATTGCCACTTCTTCTAGGGTCGAACCTGGGGTGATTCTCGAGGGGTAGAACATCCTCTTTGATGATGAGAGGCGTCCCTGTGGAGTAGTTGGTAGACAGACTACCGGTGGTGGTTCGATTCCCCGCTGGTCCGCAGGTAAGCCTCAAGTGTGGTGACCAGTCGAAAGACAATGGCGCCGGCCACAAAAAAATCCTCTTTGATGATGAGACGTAGACCATACATGGGTTTAGCGGTTGTTTAGCTGCTGTCTCATCCTCGAACAATGTTGGCCGTGTAGATTTGACTCCTATTACTGCCCTTGAGTTTCGACCTTTGATTTCCCTAGCGGCGGAGGCTGTGATACATCGGCGGTCCAGAGCTTCAGGATGATTCCTGAGAGGGAGCACGTCCTCTTTAATGATGAGGCGTAGTGCATGCATGGGCTCTGCGGCTGTTTTGGCAACTGTTTCATCTTCGAACCATGTTGGGCGTATGGATTTGACTCCCATTGTTGCCCCGGAGTTCTTGGCACCCAGTGACATGTTCCAGCTCTGGCGAGTGCGCTGAGGTTCTGCATTGCATGCCCATCTGGTCACCCAGTTAAGGGTTGATGTCTTCGTAAGGATGAGTCGATATCGTGTGTTCTGGACTGGTTCGCTGTTGGCGTCGTAATATCGGTTGGCGATGGCGAGGGGGGGAACTGTCCACGTGGAGGCTTGAGGAAGTGACCATCGTCCCATTTGGCTGTTGTTGGCTTGTTGTCGGTCGTCGTGAAAGAAGAGTCCCATGCCTCTTCGCAGGCCTTCGACGCCATTGGCAAGGGTTGCTAGTACTTGCGCCATACCGATCAGTCCTATCATGTGCAAAGGGTTGTGATTTGCCTTTCTGCATGTGACCAATTGTGTCCATGCAGACGTTTTCGAGAACTGCTCATTCTCATGCAAGGACCGAGCCTCAGAGCGTCATCGGCCAAACCAGAAGAAAAAAAAACCTATCATGTGCAAAGGGGAAACAACATGGTGAGGGACTTTGACCTTGTGAGAGGGACAGTAATTCGCCCTAAGCAATCTTCTGTGTCGTCAGTCGGGGATCCGTCGGAATAAATGTGGCCATTGAGGAACCCTGTGCTGGGCTGTGCAACCATGGCTACTGCAGCAGTGCCTCCTGCCGAGTTAGCGATGGTCTCCACACGAAGCGTCCGGGAAAAGCTTTTTTTAATGGTGGACCGGTTGAGATTGTTCTTGTGGTCGGTAGCTGTTGTCATGACAAACACACCGTTAGAAAATCCGGTGCTGCCAGCGAAGTCCGCAATGACGTGTGAGACTAATGTGTCTAGGTCAGCTGCCACCAGTCCGTTGATTTTTGCATCGGTGTTCCACAGAACAAATTGGTAGCCTGGCGGTCGTTCAGGAATGCCACCAGATGCGAAGCTGCCTAGCTCCCATAGATTGCCCATCACTCGGCACAGGTCCGGGTATCTTACCGCCACTACTGAGTGGTGTGTGACTGGGCTAATGCGTGAGCTGGAAGGGAGCATGAGCCCCCATGCATGAGAGTCGCTGACGCCAGCTGTGTGGCAATTAAGTTCGGCTTGTATTTCACCAGCCATGGGGAGTAAGGTTTCGGCATGCTGTAGCATCCAGGCAAGACGGATCAGGGAGCGGTTAAAGTTGACTGTGGTGCCTTCAAGGAGCTGTCGATAGCTGAGGAAGCAGGGCAACCTCTTGTGATGTGGCTGTGCGGAATTGTGCAGGAAGACCTGGGAGGACTGAGTTGATTGCATTAAGGTCGTCTGCTTCTGTCTGCATCAATTGGTCTGTCCACACATTACCTAATACGTGTGCACCTCTGGCTAGGATATGCTTAACCAAATGGAGGCCTTCATTGGATGTGTTTTCTAAGAGCTGAACCATGGCTTCGGCCAGGGTAGATGGCATGAAGTATCGCCTATTGCTGCGAAGGCCATGTTGCTTGGCCAGCAGTAGTTTTCGGGATCGTTTCGCATTAGGCGCTGCTCGAGCAAGTCCTCCTGGGGTCTGTTGCGCATCTCCAGTCCACAATATGAGTGGCTGTTTCCGAAGAAGGCTGATTGTGGCGATCTCGCGGTCAGTTCCGTACTGTTGTCCTTCGTCAATTACCATGAGGGAGAGGTCTTGCATAAAACCACTCATTGTGGACCACTGCATGGTAAGATCTTGACTAACTGTGCCACCTGTAGCCGTGATTAGTTGACATTTGCCGAGCATTTGTCTCCGTTCTCTTGGGTTGATGTCAAATCTCGTGTGGGAATAACTGGACTTGTTCCTCTCCTGGTCTCCTACCAGCCTCCCTAAACGCCTAAGCACCGCCTCTGGCGGGTCAAGCCATTGCAGGAGGTCTGCGAAGGAGCGGGTGCCTGAATTTTCTTTGCATAGGAATAAGATTTTGAGCTTGTGTTCAACATCGAGTTCGATGAGTGCAAGGATGAGGATCGCCATGGATTTGGACTTTCCAGCTCCAAACAACGCTTGAACGCAAGGGTCAAGCCTTCTGCTGCGTAAGACAAGGCAGTGTTCCGGATCCATTCGCTTGCTTTGATTGCAATGTGGCAGGGGGTGAACCTGTTTTAAGAGTTGACCACACAGTGACAACAGGTAAGATCGTTTATCTCCGTCCATGCCATTAACTGCTACTTGCAAATTGTTAATTCCGAGCCCTAAGTGATAGCGGCACTCTGGTGTCTGTGCTACGGCAGTCATCTCACTTGTGGACTTGGTGATTCCAAACATCCACATGTCTTTAAGCAGGAAATTGGTCAGTGCTGCATTGGTGGGAACCATGGGTGCCAGGCCATGCCCGCGTGCTAGGTACCGATGTTGCAGTACCTGAAACTGATCCTCTGCAAAGAATTCTGTGGCTGGTACTGTTAGGAAAGCTACTTCAATGGCTTTGGGGTTGCATTGGCGGTAGATGCGGGCAGCGGGGAGTTCATTCTTATTTTTGCTTGTCCGTGGCGTGATCCCTAGGACTAACCCAAACAGGACATAGAGTGTTCCCCCGGTTGCATCTTCTGCGTTGGTTACACCTACCATTGCAATAAGTCGCCCCGTCCCAATGGGACAGACTTTGTGATGGTGTGCTTCGCTTTCCAACAATTGGCGTACATCTGTATGGGCCAGACTGGGGTGCCGGAAGGCAAATGCGTCGTATCCTCCTGTGACTTTCCAGTGGCCGAACTCGCTCCCTTGAAACAGGTACGACAATTGAATGGGTTGCCATTCTTCACGGACAGGGCCAGCACTCTGCATGGTGAGTCCTGTTTCATTATAACCATCATTGGGGCTGAGCATGGGCAGGTAGTAATCAAGCATGTAAATGGCCATCGGCAGCTTCAATGTACACAGGAAGTGTTGGACCATCGTGGTGTAGCTTGGCATTTGTGCTCTCGATGCAATGTGTACTGTGGCCAGCGTGGCCAGGTACTGAGTGGCATCTTGTTCAGTTTGGATATTGGCACGGCGTTGGCCAATGTGCTCTACCAGCTGTGCGTTAGTTGTATCGGGGTTCTCGCACAGTATGGCCAGTTCGCGCACTAAAGCCTTTGCTCGGTGGTCGAGTTCGAAGCTGCACCATGAGATCAACCTTAATGGGGCTTGTGCATAAACTTCAAATGGCAATACGCCAGGTATTTGCTCAAGAGTAGACAGGTCATGTCGTCCTTCTGGGAGCGCTACCTTTGTCCAGTGTGAATAGTTGTGTTGTGCGTTGCCAAGGTAGGCCCTCCAACCTGTGACGTAGGTGCTTCTGAAGTCAAACTGTTGGAGTTGCAACATATCAGTTCTGGATGGGTTCCATACACACAAGCGTTCTTCAGCATGGTGAATTAGGTGCAGTTGTCTCTTCGCGGAACGTTTAGGTTGTGTCATGTAGTTGGGGGGAAATGCCACGGCTGCAAGCACAGTTGTGCTAAGATTTCCTCCCACACCATACCTGCATACGATCCTGCACTGTGGCCACGGATGGATAGTCCTACACCAATCTGTTCTGCCTGTCGATGAGATTCCGCTGTGGTGAGATTCGGCGGTCGGCAGATGCCTGTTAGGGGGTGCGCTGCAATTAGTTTGGTGAAGAGTCGAAGGCTCTGTTTGTACCCTAGCCATGTCGGTTTGCGATGTGCTGGGGTGATTGAAACCTGCATCAGGTGGAGGCTGGACGAAGATGCCTGTCTCCTGCGAGGTGGCGGGGGATTGGTTGCGAGCCCTTCTCAAAGATGTCCCTGGCCCAAACAAAGGGGCGCGTATCGCGACACACTCCTACAAATCACCCATCCTTTCTATGTGTGCAAAATATGGAGTTGAACCAGCGGCACGGAGGTTACTGGGATACCACACCGCTGGACGTGACAAATCCATGATCACATACAGCAGAGATGCAATGGCCTGGCCTATCAGGCTCATAGAAGAGATGATCGACCAGATCAACGAGCAGCGCTTCTTTCCAGATGCCTCGAGATCAGGCTATTTCCTGAAAGGAGTTGACTTGCCTGATGATTCCAAGGACGTCGAATCCACTTCATCGTCTGGAGACTCCAGAGACGAGGAAGAAATGGATCACAGTGGCGACGAAGCTGCGGTGAATAGATTCGCAGGAGCTTGGGGTGGCACTGGGACCCATGACGAGGTCGAATATTTCAGGCACAAGACTTCGAGATGTCTTCATTGCACTGCAGACGAAACTGGACAACTTTTCAAATGCAGAAGGATGGTGACTTTGCAATACAACAAATGCTCAGAAGTGCCTGCGTTCCTGCATCCCTCCTGTGCAGGATGTTTTCGACGTTGATGCTATGAAAAATGATGCAGCTGAAAATGAGCTTTTTCTGGGATACATGTGTTGGGGTGGATTGCATTTAAGTTTTGCTTGAACCTCCAAGTGATTATATCAAATGCCTTTTTATTCAACCGAGGGATGCACATGCTTTTTACATGATGATGCAATTCATCAGCACATGCAGTAGCTGACATTACTTGTGAATGCACGCAAGTTGAACTCCAAGTTATGCCACCAGTGGGAAATGTGTGGTACTCGACCACGTGCAATCATGCTGACACCCTATGCCGGGTTTAGTGCAATTGAAATGCTATCAGATGTTTATGCTGCATCTCCGCATTGCACATGAGCTGTGATGAATGTTAAAGCATCCTGAGTTTTTATGCTCAAGGCATAATGAGTTTTGGGGACAGCTCGGCCGTTGTCGAGCAACACTCAAAAGAGATTGGTCTCGAGGCTGGAGTTGTCCAACATTTCAAGGATGCCAACCTTGACACAATGGCGAAGTTTGCATTTGCATGCAATTTTGCACCTGGTGGCAGTGATGACACGCCGCTCAAGAACCTCATCAACAAGGTGTTAGGTCGTGATGCGACGCTCGTAGAAGAATCATGTTTGAGAAGGCTATTCAATGAATCATATGCTACAGTAGCAGCTGACATTCGGGTTCAGACTGAACAGACAAACGAAGACACACACCGCAAGTTAGCACCGGCAGACCGTGCAGCTAGGTTGGTGGAACAGCAGAAAAGGTTGACTTGAATTGACATCAGGGGACCTTACGAACCTGGCGACACTGTTGTGGACAAATTTGTGAGTTTTTATGAAAGCGACAGACTTCAGTGGATCAGCTGGGACCAGTGCATCAGCAGGGAACAGGAACTTACCTCGAACAACAAAAAGGACCAGAGGTTAGTTGTCCAGACCTCAGGTGAACTCAAGATTTCAAGTTCCAGCAAATTTGAACCGTGTGACATTTCCTCGGAAATTCTGCTGCGGTATTGTTTCATCAGAAGAGCCTTGGCAATGGAACAGGCAAACATATTGGCATATCAACACCGCGAAAGATGGCTTGAGAAAATCATGTCATGCAGGTTGGAAACGGTGCCATCAGGTTTTGCCAGGACCACCTTTCAGCAGATTGAAGCGGCCGACAAGAAGCTATTCATTTTGCTAGGCGAGAAGACTCGCAGTGGCATCAAGGCTGGTGCAAACGGTAGGCCCCGGTAGGCCTTGTGATTTGCATTTTGAAACTTGTATGAATAGCACAGAAGTCATGTCTCTGTTGCAGCCGAAACCCATTGCAGTCAGACCCAGAGAAGATGAGCCACCTGCTAAGAGACCCCGAAACGAAAAGGCTGGCTATGAAAAGGGACAGCAGGACAGACCTTCGAAAGGTCGAGGAAAATGCAAAGGAAAGAACCAACAGAACCAATTCATGAGGATCCCATCAGAATTGTTGAATCTGGGGTGCGCTGGGGCCACATCGCAGGGCAACAGGCTGTGTTTTTCTTTCAATTTGAAGAAGTGTTCCAACAATGTGCAGAATCAGCGATGTGCATTTTTCATTTCAGAGATTGCAGTCATGCTGGCTGTGTTTCAATGCAGAAATGATTCAATGCACAAATGCCGATGTCAAATGCAAATTGACAAATCGATGCTATGCAGCGTCATCATTCGAGATCGAACTCCCCTTTGATCGCAGTCGCAGAAAAGAGTGCCAAGCCGATTTCAATCTCAGCCATTCACATGTCAGTTTGATGTGTCTTTCGAAAAGTCAGCCAAATAAATATTTGATGCGATATGTTTTATAATTTGGTATCCCCTCTGTATATGTATATGATATACGGTGGTAAGATACTCTGGCGTATGCTACGCTACTTTGTGTTATGCGGGTTTGCCAAGGTCGCTGAAACCATAACGATGCTGGAAGAATTCCCCTGGAAACTGCGATTCCGTTTTTCTCTCATACCGATGAAGGGCGTTCATACAAACATTTAGGACTCTGGGTGTTGAGTTCACATGGAGTACTTGGTCGCGGAACCAGGCGATACCTAGAGTCACAGAGCCACCTCAAGCCATTGGAAAACAATGAGATGGGTTTGAACTTTGCAGGTGCCACTTGGGCCACGCAGTTTATCTTCTCCACCATGATCAAAACAACCTATACCAAACATCCAGAAGCACAAGATGAACTTGTCAGGCTTTACGCTGAAGATGTCAAAGAACTGCTGTTTGAAGGGATTACCAAGAGGGATGGTTCCATCAAGGTACATTTGGTACATATTGGAACGAAAGGTGATCTTCCAGCCTTGGTTCGTTTGGGAGGGTTTGAACGCAGTTTCTCCCATGTTCCACGTCAAAGTTCTTCAAGGACACCATGCAAGGGGATGTCATCTTTGCCTTGCGGGGGTTGAGATGGGACATGAATATGACCGGTCGATCCCGTTTGAAGACATGTTGCCCACTGCCTTGTGGATTGAGACGCTGCACACAAGTGTGGCTTGGAGCTCCCCACCTACGATTTTGGATGGTCTGCCATTACTGGAGAAATATGCCATAGAGTTCTTCTTGACAGACTTGTGGCACAATTTTCATCTAGGTGTCTCAAAGAGTTTTGTGGGTTCAGCCTGGGTGTCAATCATCGAGGCCAACATGGATTGCCTGAGGGGCTCTGTTGAGACCAAATTTAGCCAGTTGACGTCTATGTATTTGGAATTCTTCAGAAGCCAGGGCAAAACACCTTTCATCACTGAAATCAGCCGGGAAACCATGGGATTTCCAATGGGGTCGGTTTGTCCAGTTGCAAAATGGTCAAAGGGGCAGGCATCAACGGAGATGATGTTGTTTCTAGACCATTGGTGCAAACAGTACATTGTGAACAAGACCGATGATCCGTTGCTGCTTGCAATTGTTTCCCCGTTCAGTTTCAGTATGTATACTTTTTGCAAACTATCAGAAAACCTTTGCATAAAGGGAGTAGGTTTTTTTTGTTCCCTACATACCTTTCCACCTACCAGTTTGCTGCCACTCAGGCTGAGGGTGCCAGTGTCGTCAACAAGGCCTTTGCTACACAATATGGCTCAGGGTACTGGGTTCGAAGTGCGAAAGCGGCTTGGGTGGGAAGCTTGATGTTTGGGTTCCTCGCCTACTATTCCATTTGTGCTCACATCACCCTGCGCATGTCCAAACAAAGGTTTCCTATGACCCCGAAACATCACATGATGGCACACGATGCCTATGGACTGGTGGACCAAGCTTCAAAATACGAGTGGTGTGAGAATCCCATCAGTCACACAAATCAAGTACAGGAAGATTTCATCGGAAGGCCAAATAGGCTGAGTCGCCGAGTTTCAACGAAATCTCTTCATTCTTCAGTGATGTTGAGAGCCCTTATCATTTATGAGGATTCCATCAAAAATGCTGACGATGATCATAGACATATGGATGCCTATCCTGGGTCTAATTGATTGCTGGGGCCAAACTTCAATAATACCATTGGGACATCTTGGAACTAAAACTTGTCAGCCATCTAACTCCCCAACCATATCCAACAAGTTAGTCCATGGCCCTTGCAGTCAGATCTGGGGCTTGCACTTAGCAGGATGCAGGTCGACGCACCCGAGCGCTTGGGGTAAAAAAGGGGGCAATGGACCGACCCAGCTGGAAACAATTACATCAAGACCCCAAACCAGCATCAGTTTATTTTTTTTGGGGTATGACTTTGACCTGATGGATAAATTATATCATGTTCTCCTTAAGTTGTTGCACCAAACGTTTCTGAAAAGTGATTCAATGATAAATCATGGTTTACCCCAAAAATGGAAAAGATTGCCTTTTGGACAAAAGGGCGTATTTTCACATTCATGAATTTCATCCACCCGTATATTCATCCCTCAGATCAAAATAGAGGAACAACCTGTTCCAGGTATATATATATAAATAAATAAATATACTGTATATAGTGATAGACCGAATTTTGTGAAATGTATATTGTGAATGGGAAAGAATCGGTGGTGCATTGTGTTGGTATGGTTTACACATCCACAACAGTAGAACCTTGTGACGGGGAAAAGGAGTATATTGTGGTGAAACATAGGCAAACAAAAACGAACTTGGTAGGACACATTTGAATGACAAATCGTGGAAAACATTTTTGCAGAACACTCTTGGGGGATGTGGTTGTAAAATGGGCCGGTTGAACATGTTGGAAAACATCTGTGCGAAATTCATTAAACATTTTCAGCGAAACACTTTTGGCAAACTTTGGCGGGACATCTTTGGACATTCTTGTGGGACATTATTATAAACACTCTTGTGGCATTGTCGTCTTGGACACTCTTGGGGAAACATTTTTGTGGGACAAATTTTTGACGTGCAGTGGGACAATCCTGACGGACGTTCTTTGGATATATATCGCCGAAGAGATCCACATCGTGCGGAAGTGCACAACATGCAGACTTGCGTTTTGAAGGGTGACCTTCATCAGTATGCTACCTGTTCAAGGGCGTTTGAGGCCTTAGAAGTGTCCGACGCTCTAATACGTAATTTCACCAACCAAAACAAAGCGCTGAATCCAGGATCCATACGAGGCTTCGAAACTTGACCCAACAACATCGCAGTGACAAACGACAACCCAGTAACAGGAACATGTGCCAGGCGAAATGAAACTTCGCCAAATATTGCGTGGCTCGTCGAGGCAGCACTTTCATTCCCATGCCCAACAACGCAGTGGAACGTTTTGAAAGGTGCGCCAGCCAGGCGACATGCAACCAGCCTTTTCCCAAAAATGGCATGATCGACCGGAATTAGATTTTACGATAACGGAACAATATCATTGCAAATTGCAAAAATGGCACGAACTCGGCCGAGGATATGCACGCATAAAAATCACAGGAGAATGCTTGAACCCACTCACCACATTTAACATGTTTGTTCTCAGACCGCACATTTGGAATGTCAGTTCTGAGGCAAGACTCTCCTGTATGACTCAGTCAAAAAAAACATATCTTGTAAGCAGGGGTGAACTTACTGCAAGACAAAATCATGCAAAGAGCTAGCAAACCAATGAATGGAACACATCAGGTTTCAAGATGTCGAAGTTACCAACTCCATCTGTGGTGAAAACTTGATGTGTTCCTATAATGTCAGAAAAAAAATATTACAACACATGCCAGTCCAACTAATCTTTTTCGTGGCATTGCATACCTGCGAAGGATGAAGTGATTGCTTTCATCCTATCCCACCCAACCCCACCTGTCATAGCATCATGCAATTGTTCGGGTAGGCATTTTGCAAAAACTGCCCTTGCCTTATCCAATCATCCGAACAACAAAACGCAGGCGTGCAAACTTGCGGCATGACTATCAACGCAATCAATTGTAGTATCCAACGTGTGTGTGTGTGTGCGTATGTGCATGCTTAGCATAGAACTTCGGTGGAATGTTGGCAGTTGTGAAGAATTCAAGCGTTTGGGGTTGCTGCACGTTACGACACTTTCCCATATTTCAAATTTAACGATTTGAAACCGATTCGGGAAAACCATTTGCACCTAAAGAGCTGTTGGCGGACAAATGCGTGGGGTGCGGCAATTTTTTTGATTAATTTCAGGGACGCATTGTTTACACCATAAAGCGATATTGGGAAAAAATTGTCTTTCCACCTGCATGGTTGTTGGCCACACAGCTACAATAACTAGTTTATGACAAGGTGCGGAATTTGGCGAAGACCCATGCTTTCTTGCCAATGAAAAGGGTCAGCCTAGTAGAAAGAAACGGCGTGTTGACTCGGTGCGCAGGGCAGCTAAACCCATATATGAATCAAACGTTACGGAACCCACTGTGGCACATATAAAAAAACAGGACCTTCCACATTCCAACAAAAATGAGTTTTTTTTGCTTTGTGATCTTCTTGCCAGCAAAACAACCCAAAACCTGCCAAACAAGGTAGAAAGAGCAGAAGGGGCATTAGCGTAAAGTAGTAGCATAATCATGTCCGCAATGTTTGTGAACCATATTTTAGGTGGATTCATAAGGACGTAAAAAGTCAATTTTTCAAAATTTTGCCTACTAGGCGCACGGGTAGTAAACGTGCAGTGCGCGATGGGGTTCGGAAGTGGAATGCGCATGTGCGGGCGCAGGGGTTGAAAAGTGAACGTACGGGGGCGCGGATGAAGGCGCAAATGCCCTAGTGAGGTATTCGAATGAACATGCAAAGACGCGAGCAGAGTGCGCCGGTCAACATGTCACTGCGCACTTTCACATGTTCATTTTTGAGGTCATCTATTTTACTAAGTATGGCGGATGCGCATTTTTAAGGTCACATTTGGGAAAATATATTGCCTTAAATGGCCGTAAACATGAAAATTGTTTGTTGTGCAAATTTATTGCGCACATTGGTTGTGCACGTTGTGCGTCTTGACCTTGCGGGTTGCATCACATTGCGCACTTTGGGTCACACACATTGCGCACGTTGACCGTGCAGTCTGAAGTCCATATGTGCGTTTGTATGTTGATTTGTAATTTTATTTAAGTTTGGAACCTGAGTGACTTTTGCACAACCCTTTTTTATTTACTTTTGGATTCTGATACGCCAGATCTCCTGTCGGAAGGTCTGCCACATCAGAGGCTTCAGCGCAGATGTGACCATGCTGATTCAAAAACAATGCCGTGATGTTGTCACCGCTAATTGAAAGGCCATCCGCCACGCAGCTATTAGTGGAAGTGGAACTTTTTGCTCAGATGCAATTGCGCTGAACCTTGGCAGTTTTAGTGCGAATTTGCTCGAATTCCCCCCCCCCAATCCCACAATATTTACAGTAAGTAAGGCCGAAACATACACCCAAACAACACGCAAACCTCGCAAACACTATGCAAAACCTCGCCAACAGGGTGCAAAACACCGCAACAAATGCGAGTAGGAAAATTGAAAATTGTCCCCAAACTATCGCTTGCCATTAGCTGATCTGTTTGCGGGTTGGCCAAAACAAAAATCCAATAGATCGCGGGGTAAGATTCCGAGGATCTTGTCACCTTTTGTGCGGTGCCGAATACGCACGATGCAGAAATGTTTGCGTTTATAATTGCATTCATATTTGCCACACATGAACGTATTACACTGGAATGGGAATAGATTGCGGCAGACAGAATCAGGATGCAACGGACGAGATTAAATGACATTTTTTTTTTCCGGAACAGTATGGAGCACCCGGCCAGAAGGTCATCAAATGTTTCCCAACAACAACGGCTTCTGCCCCGACCTCAGCCACTGCCACCTGTACACATTTTTTTTCCGCCAACCTTATGCCCCAACTTGTTACAAAACATACAGCGACAATTACGTTTCGTGCCATGGTTTGTGGATAAAAAACATGATTGACAAAACAAACCGTCACGAAACATACACAAACGCAAAACGGCACAACAAACAACAACTTACATTTCAATTTGTGCCGAACCTGCCGATAAACGCAAATCCAAAATCAAAGGGAAACAATTCACAATGGCTCGCAATTACCTGTGCACACGGCCTGAAAACAAAGCTACGCCAGGAATCAAATGTTCGCCGATGTGGTGAAGGCATACCGTTTCAGCAAATTGGTGGTCACAAGACGTTCGAAACGGTAGGCCTGCCATTGGTGGCGGGTGGAATCCTGTTCGCCGCATCGTTGTTGCGCCTTGAAACCTGAGGCATTTTCGACATACATTGTCGCAAATAACTTTCGAAAAATCACGAAAGGTAGCCTCCTAGCGGGCTACCTTGAGTTCTACTCTGCGAAGCAAAGGGGCGGGCTGGACCCCTTATCCCTGAACGACCAGGAGAAAGGGACCCCCCCCCTCCCTTCCCCCCTCCCCTTCCCCCCCTCTCAAAGGGATCTCTCGCCATATGCCTCTTGAGTCTCTTCACTCCGCAACCCCTTCGCAGTGTCTTGTCATCATCACCATCATCATCATCATCAACATCATCATCATCATCATCACCATCACCATTATGCGAAGCGGAGTCACACCTTTTTAGTTTGAACCACAGGGGCTGTGCGTATTGGGCTCTTCACTGTACAACCAAACACAAATCAGTGTTCCAACCTCGACACTTAGGATCAGAGGTATAGTG
>Ga0126342_10016182_pt1 | contig 13023 bp, 7 predicted proteins | sample Cyp1metagenome_FD_92528 | JGI IMG/M metagenome (GOLD analysis project Ga0126342, IMG submission 92528) | Coral microbial communities from Lord Howe Island, Old Settlement Bay, Australia - Cyphastrea 1 metagenome | ecosystem: Host-associated > Invertebrates > Cnidaria > Coral ... | reverse complement strand
AGTTGTTTTTTGAAATTTTCAATGATCAACTTAAACCTGAAGTATAACAATGATGATTAAAAAAAAGGTAAAAAACAATTGGAAATAAATAGAATTGGAAATAAAAAATGTTGGATAAAAAAAAATGATTTCCGAAGTGGTGGTTGATTAATCGGGGGTAGGCCCACCGGTTTATTAATCTGTGGGGACCACCTGTTTTTAAATTACAATTTTTTTTTTGGGCAATGGTGGTTGATTAATCCGGGGGGGGATTATTAATCCTCACTTGACATTAAACATGACGATTTTCGATAGCTATATTAGTTTACCGGAGGTATCTGATCGCATTTTTGGTATATTGTTTTCAGGTTGAATAGCTGCCAGGTGACAACTTCTCACAATCCTCAACTGTGGCAAAACCCTTCACCAAAACGATGGGCGGCGTATCACGAAAGACCTGCAGGGCAATGCAGGCGTTGTTCATGGGATTTAACAAACTTTCATAGGAATTAATGTATACTCGGGCAATTTATGGAAATGTCAATTTCTAATACGTAAAGCATCATAAAATCATCTATAAGTGGGAACATTCCCATAGCTGTTACATATTTACATAACCATGCGTACTTAATTTGGAAATATTTTCTGATGTATGGAGGTTCATGGGGTTCCACATAATAATTCTTGGAATCCAAGTTGCTGTGACGTGACATCATGCTTTGTGGTGAAATGTGGTGCTATGGTAGGATGAAAAACACGTACCCTTTTAATATAGCGAAGTGGCCCAGTGGCCCATTCATAGATGGTTTACCTATTCATAGATGGGTGAATTTACTAGCTACGTTAAATGACCATAGGTTACCCTCTGGTAATTTGTTACATAGCTATTGAAAACGACCTAGTCGAAATAGTTGATTTTCCCAGCTAGAACATGGTGATTTCCCAGTTCGCAAACTGTTAGTTTACCAGAGGGTAAACCTCCATTTTCCTATGGTTTTCACAACTAATGTAGTGGTATGCCCAAAGACAAAAAATCGCCCCCCCGGTGGATGCAAATGACGTCCTCTGCTAATCAAGAATAGCAATGGACATGTCTTACCCGACCTGGTAAACATACAAAAAACTGATGGAAAATCACCATGTTATTAATTAATGGGTAAATATCCACTATTTCGACTGGGCCATGTTCAATGTCGCTATGTAACAAATTACCAGAGGGTATGTTCCAATACTGGTTGGATTGCTGGAGAGTCAACCAACACCTTTTTGCTGATTCATCCATGAACATTCATAGAGTCATAGAGAAACATGGTTCTTGAAGCATCCACAGGTATATATATATATATCCATGAAATTTCCTGTAGCTTGCTTAACATCGAGGTGATCATGTATATATATATATTTGGGAAAACAATAATAAACCACCAATTTGGGAATTGTTTATACAACCTATTTATGGTGAAATTGGAGATGATTTATGGCATTGTTTCACAAACATTATATATATACACACCCTCTGGTAATTTAACGTAGCTATTGAAAATGGCCATAGAAATAGTTTATTTACCCAGCTATAAACGGTGATTTCCCAGTTCGCTATGTTAGTTTACCAGAGGGTATATTCCATGTCTTTGAGAGTTAGAAACTCCATAAAATCTCTATAATTGATGGTTTATATATATATATATATAAATACATACATACATATTTTATATATTATATATATACACATTACAACTGGGCTATTTCATAGGATTTTGCCTTCAAGTACCATGTTCACTTCATCACGTCGATGCCGGTCCCAGTCTCCACCTCCACGTTCAACTGTGACTGGCAACTGCCATCATTGGCCAAGTCGCCTTCATTCCCGTGACGGGTGGGTGCTTGCCAGGAGCTATATTATATATTCAATGTGAGGCCCCCAAGATAGCTAAGTTGGTGCACATAACTCCAATAACTATGGTTTATGGTACTTACAGTATAACTATAGTTACTGGGGCTTTTGTTAACCAACTCATAAATGGGGGGCCTCACATTGTTGATATGTTTGTGGTGTAGCAATTCAAATATAGCAACCCAAAGAAATAGATGTTGGAAAGTCCCACTAAAATAGTGATTGATAAATCTTTTTCGGCATCTTTTTTTGGGTTACTATACATTAAATGGCTTTCCTAAACGTCCATTGTACCCAGAAAACACCAGGTTTGACAAGAAATCCTGATGAAGCATCCCAATGTATTCCATAATATCCGATGCCAATTTGCCAACTTATAATATCCCACTCCCATCCCCCCACAGTAGATGGACCCCAAATCTCAATGTTTCAGCTATCTTCAGCTAACATTCACATCATTAACATTGACTGGTTGGTGGTTTTTATTAACCATCTTGAAACATATGAGCTCGTCAATGGGAAGGATTATCCGATATATTATGGAAAATAAAAACATGTTTGAAACTATCAACCAGTTGAACTTTGGGGGTGAGGGCCTCAAGGGGCCTGTATTTGATAGAAAGGGATGTGTCATATTTCGTCGCGGTCGACAAGGCAAGCATCCTCAAAACCTGGGATTCTGGGCTCTGAAAATGCGGTAAAGCGACGAAAGTCAATTGTTGGGTCATGATAAACCCCATAGGATCCATGTATGGTATATATGCTAACATTTGGGGTATATTGATGGTGAATGTTACCATATATAGCATACATGGATCCTATGGGAACCATCAAATTTACATAGATTTCGTGGAGTTCTATTTTGAAACAAACCCAGACTGGTTTGCACTGCTTTGCCTTTACACTGTTCGAAGGTGGTTGAATCTTCCAGATAATCTCCAGATCAGGATATGATGGGATATAAACAAACAATAGTCGAATTCACCCGATAGATACCCAAAAATCAGACAGATCCAGGCACATCAAACATATCATCACACCATGTTAATGAAACCCCATGATCTAACTAACTGATAGATAGAAAATAACCCAGCACAAGTAAAACGTGGAGTTCCACAATTCATCGAGGAAAATCCCTCCAATCCCCATTAAACCTTATGAATTTCATACACTTTCCATATCTTTCCCCCTTCCCAATCCCCTACGACCGTCGCCTGCGCGAATCGTACGGCGCGGGATGCTCCCACTGACCGCCCGACAGCTGGCGTTCCGCAGCGTTTCATCGAACCTCGGACAATTCATGGTGCTTAGAATGATATATATATATATATATGTATATATATATAACCTTAGCTATAGATAGTTATAGGAGTTATAATTCCATGCTGGGATTTTGGATCTACTGGGATATTACCAGAGGGTAGCCTTCGGACATCAAACTAATCAAATCCCAGTTGGCAAATGGTGTTTAGTAGGCTTTAAAGAGGTTTATGGGTTTGTATGGTTTATATGATAATAATGATGGTAATTTCATGGGATATTAATGGGATAACAACAGGATGATAATAGGATTGTATTGATGGATATACACTTCGGAAATCAAGTGTGCCAATTGGAACTACCCCGTATAAATGCAGGTTTCTATGCAAACATCATCTATACATGAGAATTTTTCAATGTTTGATTACCGTATTGTAAACAAAAACCTGGAAAACTAAGCACCAGGGATGTGACTTGGATGGCGGGCACTACATTCCGTAGCCCGACCCAGGTCAGCGAATCCTCGGTCATCGATCAGGCTGTCGATGAATCCATTGGTTTGGATGGGGCCCATTCTGTCCCATATCCCGTCATACCTCCCATTCTTGGATAAATGGGATAGCATGGGATCTAATGGGACACTAAATAGTCATAAATCATGCCATTAAGGGCCTGTTTTAGGGCTAAAAAAAAGTTACAATGTTTGAAAGATCAAAGCGTTTGAAATTTGGCTGGTGAAATCACAAAAAAAAGGTTTTCCCCCAAAGAATAGCACCATGACGGTGGTGCCGTGGAGCATAGGTCGAGGCAGGAACCAGTTGGGTCCCGGTGCCTGCGCTTGGACACACTGCAGCAGCGGAGCTCCTGGAGAAATTTTATGGCGATAGGACTTCTACCCAAAATGGGGAAACTGATGGGAATTGAAGTAGTTGAAAATTGCATTGATTTTTGATAGGTTTATAAACTAGGAACCAACTTATTTTATCACCACCTTGTAGCAAAAAAACAATAAATTGTGGGAATCTTAATGGGATTGTCATGGCATTTTATTTGGCATGTGCATCGGAGTGCTCAATACGATGGTTATCCCTCACTTGGAGATGTGATATACATATCTAGTATAATATCATAGTATTAATATAGACGACGTGGGACCCGCTAGCTCAGTTGGTTTATTATAAGTCAACCAATAGATATATTGATATCTATAGTGGCGTTGATCAGCTTACTGAGGGCACCACCTTGTAGGGTGAGATCAGCCAATCCAAGCAGTTGTCAAAAGCCACACAGTGATCCCTTTTTTTACTGCTTGAAACCAGGATTTCCAGAAAATATAATATATATATATATATATAATATGTAATATAATATATATATATATATATCATATATATAAAATATTATATATATAATATAGTATTATATATATATTATATATAATATATATATATATAATATATTAAATATAATATATATATATATATATTATATATAACATAGAATAATATATATATATATATTATAATATATATAATATATATATATATAATATTATATATAATATATATATATATACATACAGCTGATTTATGATGATTTACCTATTTAAAATGATGATTTCCGATAGCTACGTTAGTCATAACCAGAGGGTATACATACATGTATATATATATATATATTCCAATATATGATCCCATGATTTTCCCCTAGTGCCCACTTAAACAACGTTTGGGAAAATCATGCACAATTCTGGCCCTTTTCCAACAGTTATGTGACTATATGGGATTAGTTCATGATGATATATAAAATGATAATATAGTTATTTCATTCCATTTATACAATGTGGGGCCCCCAAACGTTATGTTTTTTGGTTTATAACCCCCCTTAACTAGTTCGTTAGACCTACCATGAACCATGCTAGCCAAATTATAAACCAACTTAGCTATCATAAATCGGCTATACATCCCATTAAATCCCGATTTTTGTTGGTTAAATCACCATTTTCGGTTTCGTTGGCCCACCTTGTAACTGCTAGGGGCCATAAAAAAACCTGGAAGATCCCCCGTTTCGCCTGCTGCGGTGTGTTCCACACAGCTGGCAGCCGCTGCTGCAAGTTGGGAAAGGTCTGGCCGAGAGCTTTGTTCCGGTTTTTGATGGAAAACATATCAGGGAAACCTCGCAAATAACTAGGAGTAAACCAATATCATGACTTGATTGTAATATAACAGAGTAAATTGTGTTTTTTGAAAAAAAAGTATACACCTATTTCTGATATGAGCTCCCGTCAAACTCTTTTGGAACTAGTTGCTATTAGCGGTTATCGTTTTCCGGGGAGGGCCATATCGTTTTCCAGTGTTTTGTGTCGTTATCGCCTTGCGGGCGGCAATATCGCTTTACAGTGTTTCGTGCACATCTCTGACAAAAAATCCTGCAATATTGGAGTGGTATTGTTTTGTTCAACCATTTTGACCATGACTTAAATATCTACATATCACATATTTATTTAAATCTCTATGTATATATATGTAGATATATATATGTATACGTTTTTTCAAACCAAGAGCACTAATTGGTCACTTATTGTGTCCCCCAAGCGGTTTGTATCTCCTGCTGCAATCGAATGATTTTTTCGTCGGGTACGTCCTGAAGATTTCCATTGGACCAGCCCAATCATACGCAAGTTGGACTTTTGTGGGGCTAACGGAACGTTTTATGATTTATGTATGAGTCATACATAAATCAAAAAACGTTCCATTAGCCCCACAAAAGTTGATATATCGATACAGTATTACTATAGTTGATATATCTGCAGTTTGGTGAGTCTACAATTTGGTTGATCACAAAACAACGTGTAACTAAGAGGCTCCACTGTGTTTAACAGGAAAATCATCTTCCAGGAGTCGGCAATTTCCATTCTTACAAGGCGGTTCCCCCCACCCAGTTATAAACCCAAATGCTCCATGTATGGAATATTTACCAACATTTACCTTAAATATCACCCAAGTGTAGTTAATTATACTATACATGGAGCATATGGGACATGGGTACTAGTTCGATAGATCACCAACAAAAACCATGGTTGTTGGACTTATTGGCAACAACTTAGCGATTTAGCTCACTGGGGCACCACCCTGTATTTCAGTGGTCATTTCAGGAACCGATTTATTGGAGGTACCTACCATATATAAGGCCTATGTAAGGGGATATCCCCACAAAATATGGCCTTATATGGTACAGTACCTCCATTTTAGGATCCTGAAATTCCCATTGAGTATCTAATTCTGGAAAAATCATATGGGTTTGTACTTCATCACCACTTGATCTAGATAATCATTTTGTGAAACTCAGGCTTCAACCATAGAGGGCTACCATAGAGGGCTTTACATCGTGATCCTCACTGTGGCAATTGTCCTGGCATATATTCTGAATTCTGACATTCTACTTGTCATATTTTCTGACATTTCATCTGACATCTTATCCGACATAATTTCTGTCATTTATCTGGCATTTGATCTCACACATATATTCTGACAGTCTAGGTGAATTTTATCCCACACATCTTCCGACATTTCATTTTACATTCTACCTGACATATTTCTGTCATTTCATCTATATAGAGAACATCACATGTAAGACATAGATAGACATAGGATGTTCCATACATGTTCTCAATGGGAATTTCAGGATCGTAAAATGGAGGTACGTTAGTACCGCATTTCTGGCCATATTTTGTTGGGGATATTCCCTTACGTAGGCCTGAAAAATAGGCCTTATATATGGTAGGTACCTCCAATAAATCGGTTCCTGAAATGGCCATTGATGTTCCAATGAAATCCAAAGAATTGCTGGTCACATCTTCCATCATCTTCCCCTGTTTTCAGCAAGTCACAGACATCGATCTCATTGGCAATCACGAAGGCAAAACGAAGAACACATCCCACAGCCGCGCGCCACATCCATGTGTTGGGTCGGCTTCCATGTGCCAGGAAAAAGACATATAGTTTATAGCAGGTGTATACCCTCTGGTAAACAAATATAGCTATGGAAAGTATGGAAAGTTACAATTTCTCATAGGTCAATCAACTCTAAACGGGCAATGTGCAATAGCCAGGTTAAATTGCCAGGTGTTTATAGCAGGTGTATACCATGCTTTGTGGCAGCATGACAATCAACAAGGGGGGATTTGTAAATACATCAAAAATGAGGGGAGGATATTCTGGAAGGTTACAAGGTTGCTAACCTGAGGTTTCGTGATGACTGGGCATGCCGTGTAACCATAATGAACAACAAAATGCTGGGATGCTTCACTTGAATCTGGAGACCTACAAAGATCCCAACCAAACCGCCTTCATATGCTGGTTCTAGTCAAATTACCCTCTGGTTATGACTAACATAGCGAACTGGAAAATGGCCCATAGAAACAGATGATTTTCCCATCTAGAAACCTCCATTTATAATGGTTTTTCCATATGTTAAATGCCTGGATGCTATTTTCATATGCTGACTTTCATAGTTTCTACCAGGGATCATCCGGGTGCAACGCAACTTTTTGGGTTCTGGACGCTTCGCGGCTTCGCGGCTTGAACCATCGACAAATGTTGAAAAGAACATATGGAAACACCATGTTTTAGTGATGGATCTCCAGTTAGGATCTTTTACAACACCATTTTTATATAGCTGGGGAATCCAACGATTTTTTTTTAACATCCCCGGAAAGCCTGATGGAATGTGTTGGAATGTGATGGAATGTGATGGATCTGTTCGTGCACTTGGCTTTGTCTGGTAACATCTTCAAAACCGAACTCAGATGTACCCTCAAGTAAACTAACATATGGGAAATGGCCCATTTATAGATGATTGACCTATGAAAACATATTAAACAATGATGATGTTCCAGTTCGCTATGTTGGTTTACGAAAAGGAAACTCCTCAATTTCTAGGCCACGCCCTTGTAGAGAAGACAGAAGACATGACCGGTCACCTGTAGAGGGTATCACAAAAAATCACGCATCATTGGTTAGCATCCCAGTATTTCACCTTTCTACCTCTATTATATTCCTATTATATCACTATGTTTCCATATATGTTCGAGCTAGATAAAATTTACCAAGGTTTTGCGCTAAGATGGCACACCGAAACCAGGTGGGTCTAAGATGGCAACAGTCGTTTTTAGATTCAAAAAATCGCAGGGGTCAAAGTGGTCATAAAGGCTCCACCCGCGGGGCCAAAGATGGCACAGTGCTATTCATGAGGTCCAGCTTAATGACTGAAAACCAAACATTTTATACTACAATGTGATGCCACCCAGTTATGTTAGTTGGTTTATAAGCCCCAGTAACTATAGTTATAAGTACCATAAACCATAGTTATTGGAGCTATAAACCAACTTAGCTATCTTGGGGGCCTCACATTGTAAGACCATTGCGTCGGTTATGTGCCATCTTAGACTCCTGCAAATCGGGGAAGACTATGCGAAAATGAAGGCAGAACCATGCAAAATTGAAAAATACCTGGAGGACCCAAGAAAATACCATGGAAAATGGAGCGGAACAAGCCAAAAGTGAAGGTCAAAACATACATGGAGCTTTCCAATACAAGACAGGTGCATACTTCATGCATATGGAGGGGTGTTACACTGAGATGGCACACAGAAACTGGATGAGCTTCCTAGAATGCCATCAGAAGCCACAGGACACGGTGAGGGAATGAACGCCTCTTTGATGGCATAAATGCATCGTTTTGTGTGTGCCATCTTATCGCAGCCCCCTATAAATTGCTGGTGATTTGTACAAAACAAACAATTTGAATGGATTGGTTTAAGGGAACATTGAAATCGATTGAAATCGGAACTTCGGAAGACCCCATATTTCATCATATTTCCATAAAACCAATCCAGTGATATTTGTAAAACACATACAATGTGAGGCCCCCCAGTTATGTTATATAGTTGGTTTATAAGCCCCAGTAACTATAGTTATAAGCACCATAAACCATAGTTATTGGAGTTATAAACCAACTTAGCTATTGGCCTCACATTGTACACTTGGTGAATCTTCTGTTGCCGACACGGCAGTTTTCCACGTTTTCTGTTATCCAAAGCACCTTTCGTAGGGACGATTTTCCCAGCAAACTCCCATAACGGGCACTGTGGGACTTGGCAGTGGAAATCCAAATTTACCACCTTTATAGGTCGTATAAACCAAACTATGGGTGGTTTGGTGTGGTTTGTGACATCACTTTACCACCAATATATTTGAAATCATTGAGTAATAAAAAATGGCCGGCCACAATCAATCATTGTCATTCAATTCCCATTTGTTAGTGGAACATTGTATATATATATTGTCAAAACCCTAGGCCCTAGTAGCCTGGGGCTCACACAAAATGGATTGCAAATGGATCTTGATCCTCCCAAAGATGTGGCATATGCAGCATTCAATTTCCGGATGTGCAGGACCCAGGCAGAACCATCGAATCCAATCGGGGTATCTCACATGGTTATTACCCACCTCGAGCAACAAGGATTCGCATCGGCATCTGGTGAAGAATATCATCGCTATTAAAAAAAAAAAAAACAATCCATAGAGGTAATGGCGTGTAATGACCAGGTATATCATAAAAGTATATACCCTCTGGTAAACTAACATAACTGTGGGAAATAACATGAAATAACCATTTTTTATTGGTAAATCACCTATTTTGATGGCAATGTTCAATAGCTATGTTAGTTGACCAGAGTGTAAGCCCATAAATACAGGAAGGGGCCCTGTATGAAAACTACTATCCTATGTCGACAGTGATTTGCAAACCTTGGTCCAAGTTTACCCTCTGGTAAACAAACAAACATAGCTATTGAAAATGGGCCATAGAAATAGTTGATTTACCCAGCTAAAAAATAGTGGATCTTTCCATTGTTATGTAAACTTTTACCTACCAGAGGGTAAATCCCATTAGATCCAATTAAATTCCATTAAGTCAACATAAATTCACTATTTCTATGTGGTATGGTTACCATTCCCAAATGTACCCCATGAAACCCACCCAATATATCCCGATATAAACCCCGAAGCCGTATCGCTTCGGGGTATACATGTCCTGAAGAACATCCATGTAGATGACTTGTTAAAGATGCTGCCCACTCAGTTAGAAGTTGATTTATAAATGGTATATATATATATGTTATATGATCAATATGATATATGTACTATATGTGTTATATGATATGATATATGTAATTATCTATATATATAGGTTGATTTATATGTGTATATATATATATAATGATATGATATATCTGCAATAAACATCAATAAACCATGGTTAATCTACTTATCTACTTATGAACCAACTTAGCTATCATTAAAATCAGCTATAAATCTCATGACAAATTCCTATTTTTCTTGGTGAAAAATCACCATTTTCCCACCAACTGCCCCAGGGGTCCAGGCATCAGTGCCGATGGCAGAGACCTCACTGCAGCGCGCTTCCCTTCCCGGAACCCTGTACAGAAGTGCGTTATATGACTTACTGTATATAATTGGTGATATGTACATATGTTATATATATATATATATTGATATATCTGTTAGTTATATATATAATTATATTTTAATTCATTAAGGACCTATTAAGGTCTTATTAAACCTTATTAAGGGCTTATGAAGGCTTATTAAGGGATTATCCATTAAGGCCTTATTAAGGTCTTATTCCCCATGGATAGCTGAACTTCCTTATCCATTGCTAATCCAACGCAATGGGTGATTTGAGCCACAACCTAGAAAAAAGGAAATTGTGATTTTTGCAGTGCTTGCGATGTGTGTTCACCATTTTTCCTCAATTTTGGCAGTTTTGGGGATCTGGGGTCCTGAGGGGTCATTTTTTTGGGGGGGTATGCGGAATAGCTTGCTGTGTCTCGCTTATCCAAGGCTTGTCCAATGCTTATCATTTAAGCCCTTATTAAGCCCTTATTAAGCCTTTAGCCACCCAACCCCCACCCCAAAATCCAGGTCAAATCACTTTCCCTGACTTTCAATGAACACCCGGAAATTCACGTCCTTCTGAAAATGATCATCCTTGCTTATCCATAGCTTATCCAAGCTTATCCAGCCCCCCCTCGATACCATGATTAATGTATTTGATAAGCATAGCATGTGTAGCTGTAGCTATTTAACTCATTGTCTAAAACTGTATGTACATATGATACTTGGATTGGTATAACAACATAATTTGAACAACGACATCATTCACCAACCTGAAACAAAGACATATTTTGAAACGGTTACCTTCACAATTCCCATGAGTTTTTGTGACGTCGCAGCGGCGTCGGTGTAATTCACCGATTAACCATGGTTTATTGAAGATATCTATATATCCATTGGATTGGTTTAAGGGAAAATGTGTAGGACACCTCCATACTTAATGGTAAAAACCATGGTTTCCTGCAAATTTTCCCGTAAACCAATCCAATGATATATAGATACTGGCATTTATAAATCAACTTATAACTGGAGGGCACAACCGTGTACAATAGTGACTTTCCATGATCCAGTATGAGAGAGTTTGATTTGATATTCCGATCATACTACATGTCCGTAGCTCTTCTTTTGCATCTGTGATATGATGCCTTCGCAACACCAGATCTGAAAGGCTCTCCTTCAACAAACACCAAACATATCAAGATACTGCATATGTGATATGTTTATGTATACAATGTGTCAAGATACAACTGATACGCCACAGCCTACAACAGACGTGCTAGGAACTGGTCGTCGCAGGATCCAGAGTGTAGTTTGGAGATGAAGCCTTCGAAGAATCTACCGCCGTCGCAGCTTTCAAATGGAGGCTTCTCTAGGAGCAACGTAGCCAGAAGAGCACCGGTTTGGTGGCCAACGCTGAAGTCTCTGGAGTGGAAGACGAGGTGATTGACATTGCCTGGGATTTGCTGAAAGATTCCGAATAAACAATGTTTCCCCTGATTAGTTTCCCAAAGAGGGAACCAAAATACAACCCATAGCAAATCCAGGCTCCGGTGGTTGCAAGGGTAGTGATGCACCAAACATAATGCACCAAACATATCAAGATACTGTATATGTGATATGGGAATGTATACAATGTGTATATCCGCATTGCGTCACACACTTCAGTGGCAAGTCTCTTGAAAATCTTTCGGAGCTTCCCATAGGAATCGGTTGCTATATGAAGACCGGGCAAGCCTCAGACATTGAGAGTCCTGCGCCCAGGCGAGTGCGGAAGCAATCCTCCAACAGCCTTTTGAGGATGGGTGTGATTTCCGAGGCAACCTCTGCCCGTATCGGAGAGACCGGCTCCAGAAGTGCCCCATCAGTGCCACAGATTCCAAGCAGGCAGCTGTAAGGTCGCACTCTCTTGGATCGTGACGTGTATCGCACGATATTTTTGGCTTGCTTGAAATGCCCATCAAGGCGCAGTGATTGCCCGCTGTATAGCAGCATTGCATTTCTCAGCGCCGCAACCCTGGAAGCGATCAACTTCGCAAACATTGTGTGCGCCAGCTTTGCGAGCACCGCAGGCCGTGGCATTTTGCGCATGAACGTCATCAAATTCTGAATCACAGCAGGCGCAACAGGAGCGAAAGCCAGGAAGTTGCACAAATAAATATTTACTTTGCTTCGAGTCGTCATCCCCACCATGACATTTATACATTTTTTACTGGCAAATCTTCTGGCATTCTATCTGACATATCTTCTGGCATTCGATCTGGCATTCTATCTGGCATATCTTCTCGCATCCTACCTGGCATATCTTCTGGCATATGTTCTGGCATATCTTCTGGCATTCTATCTGGCATTCTATCTGGCATATCTTCTGGCATATCTTCTGACATCCTATCTGGCATTCTATCTGGCAAATCT
>Ga0126342_10016181_pt1 | contig 13023 bp, 13 predicted proteins | sample Cyp1metagenome_FD_92528 | JGI IMG/M metagenome (GOLD analysis project Ga0126342, IMG submission 92528) | Coral microbial communities from Lord Howe Island, Old Settlement Bay, Australia - Cyphastrea 1 metagenome | ecosystem: Host-associated > Invertebrates > Cnidaria > Coral ... | reverse complement strand
TGCATTCAGAGAGGCACACACACACAGAGACACACAGTTCAGGAGATAGCACCAGCGACAGCGAATGAAAACCGACGTGCGTTAGCCGATTCCTGTGGTTTTAGAAAGATTTCCAAAGGTAACGAAGAATTTCCAGGTTTTCACGTCATCAAGGTAGGTCATGTTTTTTAAAGGCAAACATGAGGCGGCACGCATGGAATTGCGATTTATCAACAAAACCAGGAACAGACATTTTGACAAACCGTCATATACAAGTCATAGACATAGATCTTATATGTATACCATGTATTAACATGTATTATGCAACCCACACAGACACACCAAAAAAGACGATCTTCCACCTTCGCCCAGATTCGATCCAGGTTGACGATCTCCCGGGCTTGTTACTTTCCTGGCTGCAGCAGGAGCTCATGCCCAGGCAATGGGCTTCTAATGGTATGTCTTGGTGAAATTTTCAGGCCAAGAAAACTTCCATGGAGTTTGTAGATCGTAGATTGGGGTAATTATCTGGATTAACCATCCTATTTTATGGATTTTTAGCGGACGTTTGGGGGTACCCAATTTTGACACATCTCCATATGATGAATGGCCTGACAAATTTTGGGACATCACCGAAGTGGCGGGAAAAGATCGGGATGAAGTTGGCACCAATGATTTGAGATGATACAGTTATGTTCATCTCAACCAGCCAGGGACTGGAAATCATTTGTTTTTCATTTTTTTCATTTTTATCATCATTTTTTTGGATTGAAAATTATCGTTCCCCTTTTATCCCCGTTAAGTTTCTTCATTATTTTTTCATTCCTGTTTTTCCTCCCTTTGGTACTTTCATTTTTCTTTCCTTTGCTTCGAAAAGGGTCCTTGGTCCTTGGGAATTGCCACCAGGGGCTTTTTCTCGAACCATGTTCGTTTCTTTTCATGTTGTTTCGTTTCTGTATTGTGTTGGTTCTTTTTCCTTCCTTCGCCTTGAAAATTGTCCTTGGAAATTATCAAAAGGTGTTTTTTATCGAACCCTTTTCGTTTTTTTTTTTTCCGTTTTTGTATCGTTTTGGCTATGGTTCCTTCCTTTGCCTTGAAAATTGACCTCGGAAATTGTCAAAAAGCGTTTTTTCTCGAACCCTTTTCGTTGTTTTTCCAGATACAGGTACTGGATGTCATGTGTCATGTGTGGAATCGGGATGAAACGCCCTGGCTCTGTATGACTTTGTTGGAAATTGGGATTGAGGCAAAAGAATGTGTGAACTGTGCTGTTTTCACGCAGCATATCGCAGCATCCTGCAGGTAATCAGGATTTCGTTCATTCATGTTCATTCTATGCAGTCTGTTGATAAGTTGCTGCCTGCACCAGTTGGGATTCATGAAGCCATGATTTTGTTGTATGAAAAAGATTGAAAAATAATTGGAAACGGATGATGCAGCTGAAATGTTGTCGGCTTTTCTTCCATCAGTGTCACACTCAGGAGTTTTGTCTGCCAGGAGAACGTATCGGCTCAAGACAAGCGATGTTGAATCTGATGGCGCTCAGATTTTGCTTGCTGCTGGTGGCTTACACGGCCTTGGCCACCGAAGAGAAGGGAGCCGCATTCTTGAAGGAGAAAGAAGCCGAAGAGGGAGTGGTAAAGCTTCCCTCTGGTTTGCTCTATAAGGTGCTTCGAAAGGGAGATGGACAGCATCATCCCACCAAGGATTCCCCTTGTGAATGCCATTACAAAGGCACCTTGATTGATGGCTCGGAGTTTGACTCCTCCTATCGACGCTCAGCTCCTACCACCTTCAAGCCCAATCAGGTTATCAAGGGGTGGACTGAGGCTTTACAGTTGATGGTTGAAGGTGATCATTGGGAAATCTATGTCCCCTCTGAGTTGGCCTATGGCAAGAGGGGTGCCGGTGCCAAGATCCCGCCAGATGCGGCGCTGGTATTCACCCTGGAACTGCTGAAGATCAAGGGTAGCAAGGTGGAGGCCAAGAGTGAATTGTGAGAGTCACCCCTTTGGTCGCAGGGGTGTGGACCTGAAAACGGTGGATTTAACCCCTGTTATGGCCACCAAATAATAGGGAACATGAATGAAAAGTTATGAAAGTCACCAGTGGATGGAATGGGGTACCCGGGTACCCTATTTTCAGACAAACCCAAAGAGCGAACTCCTCGGTCTCAACAGAAGGTCCGTGAACAGTGACAGCAAGGCCAAAAAGCGCACAGCGGCAGTGGTTGATGCGGGTGTCAAGTCATGAGATTCTCCGTATTTCTGTGCCCAAATGCAAGGCAACACCGAGAATATCCAGTGAATATCCATTGAATATGCATTGATTTCCCCTCCACAAATCCATTCAAATAGAATTTTTAGTATCTACATGTATCTACCATCAAAAAATGTGGGCAAGCCAATGCCATAAACCTACCATGACTGGGGATTGTCTGTACCACTCCTCAAAATTCTATAAAATTGTGGCTATTCCGCACAGGTTGGAGTCGGTGGAGCCTGGGGAGGCTCCGTTTCAGAAGGAGCTCATGAAGGCATGGGGAAACTGGTCATGGCTTGATAATGCTTGATATAAATTGATGGTTTATGCCATTTATACCCAAATAAGGTACAAATATGTACAAATGAACCACAAACAATGAAGATTTCAGTCCCCCAAATGGAGATGTGGATGATTTTTTTATTTGTTTGAACGATGAGTTATTAGATGCACTGTCAGCAGGGGCACGGACCCCCTTAGCGACTGCAAATGGCAAAATGGCAAAAACGATGAGTTACAATCTTCAGATCTTGAGGTGAATGATTCTGAGCCATAGCCACGGTAGATGAACCAAAAAGACAGATGCATTGGGTATAGCCCATAAATAGCAGGATAAGCTCGGATTTCTGTTATTTTCTAATATAATATAATATAATTACATTCTAATTAAATTGTTGTATATATGATGCAGCCCTCCCTGGTCCCCCCCTCCCCCCCAATGGGTATGGGTATACAGGAGCTATGTTCCCCGCTCCACCCTGTGGGTGGGTGGGGGGGTAGTAGTAGCAGCAGCAGCAGCAGTAGTAGTAGCTAGTCGTAGTGAGTAGTAGTTAGTAGTAGGAATGTGTATGGATATACAGGAGCTATGTTCCCCGCCCCCCCCTGTGGGTGGGTAGGGGGGTGGGGGGGGTTAGTAGTAGTAGTAGTAGTAGTAGTAGTAGTAGTAAGTAGTTAGTAGTTAGGAGTTAGGAGTTAGGAGTTAGGAGTTAGGAGTTAGGAGTTAGTAGTTAGTAGTTAGTAGTTAGTAGTAGTGAGTAGTAGATAGTAGTAGTGAGTAGTAGATAGTAGTAGTTAGTACTATTGAGAAGTGCTTAGTACTTGTTCGTAGTAGTTCCGCCTATGCGCCGTGTTCCTAGTTTAGTAGTTAGTAGTAGTTATAACGCACTTGGTAGTAGTCAGTAGTAGTTAGTAGTAGTTAGAAGTCCCCCCCGCCATGGTCATGGGTCAGCCATAGTACTGTCCCCCTCCCCCCCCTGTGGTGTGGTGGGGGTGTGGTACTGCCCCCCTCCCCCCTGTGGTGTGGTGGGGGTGCGGTACTATGTAAATATGTATGTGTATTATACAATGTAATACATCTCTATATAATATATGCTTATGTATTTATATATATATATACATATATTTGTATGTGTACATATATATATATATGAATATATGTACGTATGTATGTCTATACATGTATATATATATACGAATATGTGTGTATATATATATGTATGTATCTATAACATGTAAATATTTATATATATATATATATATATTGGAAGTAGATACATAGCACATGTATATATGACTATAGGTAGCACGTAGGTACTTTGAGGGAGCATGTGTGCTACGTAGGTCGTCTAAAAGGTAGCATGCACCTAGTAAATGCGAGGCTGGTAGTCAGAATCGCTGCAAAAACCTAGCAAATACGAGGCTGGACCTCAGAAATGCTGCCAATAGCTTGCAAATAGAAGGGAAGGGGGGTGCTACCTGGGGACCCATACCTTTGGGGGGGGACCTCGCGGTCGGAAGACAGGATCATATATATATAAGACAATATATATATATTGTCTTATATATATTTTTTTTCCTTAGATAGATAGAGATTAATGAAATGAACATGGCAAAAAACTACTGCTATGGAGACTCCCAGACTCCCACACCTTGGCAAACGCTTCGCTGAAGGCGATCGTTGACTCAGATTTGCTGCCGCATGATACCTTCCTGGTGCGCCAAGGGGACGTGGGAAGTATGTCACTTTTCGTAGGCATTTCTATGCAAACGTCTCGTACCCTCAGAAAATGAATGGTGAATAAGCCCTTAGTAGTGGTTCTTAATGGTTCTTAGTGGTGAATTTTGGTGAATAAAGCCGTAGTAAGAGCTTACTAGCCATGATTTTGTGTGGTTTTGCAAATGACAGGGATAGGACGGCGATGGATCCCCTGGTGCTTCACGCACAACTTGTGGCCCTTGATCATCCAAAAACCCTCAGTTTATTGAGTCCTGAAAATGCCCCCTGGCAAACAAGCAAATAACAAATATAATCTACACTATCTACATGTAATATGATATATGTACTTTACGACTTATACAGTAGATAGGTAGGTGATGCAGCTGGATAGATAAACAGATATAGACGGATAGATGGATAGACAGACAAAAGATAGATTAGAAGATTAGAACAGATAGAAAAACACATCTCCATGTGGAAACTGTTTCTATGAAATGGCCAGTTGGCGGAAGCGGTGCAGCTGGATGAACACTTGGTGGAACTCCTAGAGGTGCCACGTGGTGCCGGGACTTTCTGTGGAGATCAATGGAAGATCTGGAAAATGCGTGGGAAAGATATGGAAAACATATGAAAAAATGGGGAAATGGGTGTCAAAACCATTGTTTATGGCAGGAAAACATAGCAAAACCTTGATTTATACCAGCAAAAATGCGAACTTGACCTATGACAGAAGGCATGTTATCAAGAAACTGACCAAACCCTAGATGGTTCATGGGGAATCATCCCAAAAAATGACTAATCATCTCAGCTTGAATTACTACATTGCATGTACATGCGGTACTACGGAATTCAGCCAGAAAAAGGATGATTCCCCCTATGAAAGAGGTCATGAAATGATAGAAGCCTTGGGTACCCCAACTAATTACTACAAGACAACTCATAGCTTCGAATTGCTTGGGAGTTTTGTGGGGATGTCTGAGTGATAATGAAGTGAATCCGCAAGGGAACATTTACAGATCAGTCGCAGATCAGCAATGCACCGGTCAGCCTCCTTGAGTCCTATGCGAGGCCTTGTCCAAAGGGCCCAAGGTCAATGCCTCAGTCAGAAATCTGGCAGGGACACATATTGGTTGAAAGGTATGCTGCAAAGGGTTCAGGAGATAGACTTGGACAGCGTGTGACCATTTCTGACCCTCCAAATATCTATAGGGATTTTGAAGCCAAGTTCGCCCAAGTTTGCTCCTGAGGAAGCACCACCTGCAGCGATTGCAGAGGAGGCTGGTGACCGTGAGGGAGGAAGTGTACTGAGAACATGTGGTAGCAGGACCTTTGTTGCTGACATCCTTTGCCCCTGTCTTTTGGCTGCACTTCCAGACAGATTGTATTTGTGAATGTATCTGATATTATATAATTACACTTACGTTTAAGAAAAGAGTTATATAATCCCAGTCTTCGTTGTACATTACCCCACCCATGCAAGGTTGTAGTTAGAATACGTTCGAATCTTTGCATATTGTTATGATATGTTGTTGAAAGTGGTTGGGTGTTCTTACCCCTGTGTTCTCCTGCGCGGAGGAGGAAGAGTAAAGCCAGAAACTGAGATGGAACCCGACTGGATGATGTCAGTGTCATGCGCGTAAGAATGGCCATGCAGTGGCTGGCACTTCTATTTAGGCACAGCAAGGGATGCATGCATACGATGATTTTCCAGTGTGTTTAGCTATTCTGATCGCTCAAGATTTCGCTTCGCAGATTGGTCATGTCTCCAATAGGCCTTCCGAATATATCTATATATATATATAGACGCTGCCGACGCGTTCAGTTTCCACTAACACTCAAAGAAATAATCAGTTTCTCACCAATAAGTCTCTTTGCCACCAATACTGATGTCTTTTGTCAACCAGGATTATTTTAGGGCCCCACATCCGTTGAACAACGGGATCTGCAAGGCACTTTGTCAATCCGTTACCTGAGGCCAGCTGACTGAGCCAGCTGAAGTTTCACCCACAGCATGATTGTTGTCCTAGGTGTTGAAGCCCACCCTCACAACTGAGGCTGTGGAGTGGGCCAATCACAACAACTGGAACCTATATAGATTAGATATGATTAGATCAAAACCACAGGCTGGATGTAGGTATCATGACTCCTCCATGTCGGTAGAAACAAATTGCCTAGGGTGTCTCTTGTTATGTCGGTCTTGTGTTTGACAGGCGCGTCTCACGAATGAGGAGCACTAGAGAGGCTAGAACTGTAGGCTTTTACGGTGCTGCCAAAATCGAGTGGGCTGCGCTCAGATTTTCACAGCTATTTACTAACCCTATGGATCACCCATCACCGACAACATGTCAGCATATGGTGGCTTAGTGACCTGTGCCAGGGGAGATCCCTTCATTGGTTACTGTACTGATGTTCATACTCTTTCAGGAACCAATAGGGCTACCATGTGCATCATGCAGCCATTCAAAAAATGAAATAGACGGCCCAAAATGTTGGTGGTTCGTCTCATCCACCGACGTCAACCTGGGGATGAATCAAAACCAATAATATCAGCTATTATTGATACATATTATAAGGATACCTAGATTAATGATTGATTTTAGAATATAGTGATATGCCTGAATCAAAATTTGGAATCAAGATGTATACACCAGCTGTTTCCAATGTGAACAGCAGCGTGCCAGGGTTCCTTTTTTCACTGCACCTCGTGCTTCGCAGCCGTTTGAAACCCCATCAAACTACACGGTCCTCCGGCCGTGTCGCCGCCAAACGCCGGCTTGACACGACCTCGAGGATCGGCTGGGTGGTGATGACCCAGAGCGCAATTTCTACTGTTCTATCCTGTTTGTATAAATATATATCATTAGATATATAGATATTATACATATAGTACATGTTGTTTATTCATTGATGTATATGTTACATGTCAAAAAAATACTGTATAACATATATATATATATATTATATATATATATATATAATTATATACACTTGCGGAGAATGTGTTCCTCTTGGCCTGCAAGCATTGTTGAGAAAGGATTTGTTTTTTGGCACTCGGACCACGTTGATCCAAGTTGTAGCCTGGTGACTCAATGGTGACTCAATATGGTGCACTCAAGTTGTAGAATAGAGCCAAGTTGTTTAAAGTTGATCCACATGGTTTTGGGGGCCAGAAATAAAACCGTAAAGCTTGAGGATGAGACGCCCCGATAATACTCCCGAAGTCATGTGACTAGTCGCTTCATATCTGCCCAAAACACAGCCAGGATGCGTTGGGTCTTGCTGCTTTTAGCGTCCCAATCCGTGACTAGTACTAGTGACTCCTGCGCAAGTCTGACCCTCAGAAAACACGACTACATTGGTGCCTTAGGACATTTGGACACCCCTTGGATTCATTTGACTCACCATGAGCTTGTCTGCAGTATACCTTTTAAGGCATGGCTTAAGATCCCCCTTTTGTTGTTCAAGGCAGCTGTCTCAGCGCGAGTCTGCTCAGGTGATGCAGGTTGTGCTGTGCCAGATGCTGATGATGCAACTGGCTTGCTCCAGCGCACGACTCTTGGCCCAAAGCTTGTCAGCACAGCCGAGGACCCTTGAAGTTGAGGCCAAAAGCCCCCAAGTTCATGCCATTTACAATTGTATGGCAGTGCAATCGCATCATTGCATCATAATGCATCATATATGATTGGTGTGTATTGGTGTGTATAATATGCTCTGTAATCCATGCTTTCAATAGTTCATATTTCTCAATCCTTTTCACAGTTTCATCCCGGCTGAGGAGAAGAGCGAGCGAGGAGCAGAAATTAGTGCATGAGATCCTTGGATGCATCGACGTGGCGCCTCCTTGGGAGTTGTGGGTGACTTGGGGATCCCCCATTTTCAGAGAGCCCCATTTTAAGATACCCCCATGTGTAAAGAATTGTACAGATGTGTAAAGATCCGGGAAATTGGGGAAGTATTCATGGTTTTTCTTGAGAGTTTTGGACTTCTATGCTTTTTCATGGTGGCCATGGCAGTTCTCGAATTTCTCGGTCAGAGGGTATGGTCAGATTTCTCCGTCAGTGATCTTCAGAACAGTGGGACGATCTTGATGTTGATCCATGCCACACAAAGACTGAGTGGCAGCTTCAGACATGGAGGTTTCCATAAATGGGGGTCCCCCCAGTCATCATCCATTTATAGATGGATTTTCCATAAAAAAAAACAGCTATTTGGGGGTAACCCCATTGATGGAAACCTCCAAATGTGTTCATGTTTTCCATCCTTCCTGGGATGATGACATGTTGACGTTTTTCGAAGGCCAAAGGGGCATCCAAAGGCACGAACAGCGAGTTCCGTGGACTTTGGGCCCAATGTGATTGCTTCTTGCTGGCGATGAAGATGACATGATCCCATTATTGTCCCCATGATTGAAGAAAGGAGTACTATGGCTGAAGCCCATGAATTATTGGCAGTGTGTTTATTGATGTTTGGTTTGGTACTTGATAAATCTATGTAAATCTTGGTTGATCTTCCTTGGGTGGCACCTGAAAAAATTGAACGCCACCAAGATTGTTCCAGCGGGAGCAGCGAGTTCGGAGCTGCAGGACACCTGGCTGCAGGGCCGTAGGCCTTGATCCTGTCTAAAGTCACACAGGAATGAAACAAGTCTCATTGTCCATAACTGTTGGGGTTTGCCAACACGTTCAGCAAAATCATATAAAATCATGAACGAGAAAATACCAAACCCAGACATGAAACATGTTTGGGAGAGGATTGCATTAAAAAAGAACGCTGCAACAATCGCGCCGATGAAGTCTCTCTGTCTTCACTCAGCTCCGGCTGTTGAGGCAAAACTCAATCAGTTGTACGAGACACAAGCTTCTTGGTTCAACAAGTTGCGCATTTGGGTTTGTGTGAAAATTGGATACCCTACATTCACTGGTTAACAATATATAATGTTTCATCATTTTCCCTGCATTCCATGTAAATCCCATTTTCAGACACCAAGTGGCCTTTGGACCAAGACGGGGACAAGATAAGCCGGATAGTACTGGTAAGATAATCAAAGTCAATTAATGTTGGCTACTGATTAGTGTAGGGGTGACCCCCCCGCCCTCCCCCCCTAAACAAATTTAGGGTACACAACAGTGTGGAAATTTCAAGGGACCGTGGTTCACAATAGTATGAAATTATTGATGGAGGATTTTCAGCTTGATTTGACCATCCTGAATTGCTTGAGCTTTCTTGATGTCGATCTGCACTCATTCCACCTTAAGAGTCCTTAAGATGCAGCCAAACTTGCATGTGGTACTTGTATCCCATACGCTCCATGATGCTTCATGTAACGGAACCAGCATTTGCCTCATGTTTAGGGTAAAGGTTCTCAAATATTACTGAAAAATACTGCTGAATTATAGTTATGCTAAGTGTTTGCTTAAGTCACAGAGATCAAGCATGGCCTTGCAGCATACCCAACCCCCCTTCAAAACAATGGCAGTTTGCTGTGCTACTGAGATTGGCTGGGACGACTATGGCCAGTTCGGGAATCACCGGACGGCCGTGTTTCTGATGCCTGGGAACCACCAGGCCACCAATGATGGCGTCATGGATTTCAAGGGGCTGATGTTGAGCCATGAATTTTGGTGTGATGATGACGATTGCTAAGCCAATCTGGAGGGCCTGAAGAATCATGAATAAAGAACAACATTCTCTTTTGAGATTGGTGGCTGCGAACGGTTTTGCCACGAGTTTGCATAGTGGATGTCAGTGGGTTAGCCATGGTAGAATAATTCTTGTTTTTGCATGTTTTTGCCTTATCTTTTAACAAACCTGGAAAACTGTCAAAGCAGTCTCAAGAGAAGCCGGAAATCCTCTTCCCTGGTTGCCCAGCTTTTCTTTTCACAGAGTTGGTGGTACCATAAGCGGCTTTTCACAGAGTTGGTGGTACCATAAGCGGTTTTCTCATGATCTGCAAGTTTAACATAAGAGCACCATATTTTTGGGGGCTGTTCGCTTTGTGGCCGCTCCTGGAAACCTTTTACTAAAGGAACTACCTGCCTTCGACTAGCAGATGATGGGGTCACCAGTGGAGAACATGCTGTTCATTTAATTAACATGTATTCGTGTACCCATATTTTGTTTATTGCAATTACCAGACGATTTTCACAAGATAATATCGTAAATGGAGACACCATTGTTTTTTTTAACAATCGTTGCATTTAACTCAAGCTATCCGGAGCGAACTAGCTATGGCTGTATCCGTATACCGTACCAGCCATGGGGCTGGCTTTGCGCGGGGCTTATTTGGACTCAAAACATATTATGGGAACCCCCATAAATAAATCAACCACGCATGTTTGTGTGTTTTAAGCGTACCATGGTTTTACCCCATGAAAACTGATATGATGACACATTCCCACTACATCACCATATTATTTGTGATATTTGACATCATAAAACATGAAATATGTGAAACCTTCACCTGTTCGACCATGGTTGCTTTTTGTGCTGTAAACATACCATGTATTTATCCAGTAAATATATGTAAATAATACTGATAAAGATTGGCCTTTCACAGGTGTTCATGCATCTCACCAGCAATAAGTACCCTCTGGTAAATCAAACGTGGCCATTAAAGATCTCCAATTTATAAATGATGTTACCACTAAAGCATCCATTTATAGAGTATTTCCCAGCTAGCCATGTTTGATCACCAGAGGGTAAGGGTTTTCAATGTTTTTTCAATCACATATACCATTATGTATAATGAATTCCCGTTAAATAGCATATATCCCATTATATCCCCACTAAATGATTTTTTTGTTTTTCAATGGTTTCACAACACTCCAGCAATCAAGTTTCCTCCCAAATAAAAACGTAAATTTGCTGAAGACAATTGCTGATGTTCCCAACGGAAAATACACTATTTAGGGAACTCATAGAGAAAATAATATCCCAATTCGTTCCAATTCCTTCAAGTATCCCCTTCCAATATCATATATCCTATTATTATCTATTATTCTTATATCCCCAGTGACATTCCATGTCCCATCATGATTATATACCCATCAATATCCCCATTGTTGTTATCATATATCCCATTATATATCCATTAAATGACATTTTTTGTTCAATGGTTTCTCACCACTCCACAAATCAGGTTTCCTCCCGAAAAATCTGGATTTGCATGGATTTGCTGTATATGATTGTTGATGTTCCCAATCGAAAATCCACTACTTGGGGAGTTTGTAGAGAAAGACTTCCCCATTAAGATGCCATTTCCCCATCATGGTTATATAATGTTATATACCCATCACTATCCGCCATAATTATCCATGATTCACCCATTTTTTTGACCCCTGGTTGACCCATGGTTATCCCGGATTTCAGGTGGACATTCAGCTGCCTTACTACTTCCAAGTGCTCGGCCTTGGTGCGGCTCCCACGGAGACCGTGGTGTCACCGGGCGTGCGGGGCATTGGCCTCGAGGTGGGACGACAACCAGGCGCGACGATGAACATCGACAGATTTGGGGGTCATGACATGATCATAGATGTTTTAAGGGAATCTCCAACAGAAGGCATCCAGTGGGGACACATTCGAAGATATTGACTGGGGGAATATCCATCATTTTCCATCATCCAGCTCTTTTAGGGCACCGGTACTTGTACCAGGCTTTTGACCCATAACCATTTGCAGCTAAAGGTGATGAAAACTCGTGAGTTGAGCGCAGAAATTGCGAAGTGTGAGTTCACTGCACCAAAAGTTGAGATTGGATCACCAGCTCGGTGGCGAATTGCATGTCGAGTTTGATCTTATCTTGTTTGGAAGTTCTTATGCTTTGCCTAGATTGGATGAAAGTTTTGGGACTCAAAGCAAGGCATTTTTGGAATATAAATATAAAATGACCCCAATCATGGCTGGTTACTGGGAGATTTGGGGCCCTCACCTGAGTTCACCTGACCTGACTCCACCTGTCAGGCAATTTGCCCAACACGCTACCTGGCAGCACACGAGTTGATGGCTTTGAAAGCTTGTGAAATCAGATCTTTCGGTGCTGAAATGGACCCGGCCCGTTAGGGTGATCATGCGTGATTCAGCATTTTTAGATTGAACCCCAATGGAGATTTCCCATTGCCATGCTGGGATTACCAGATAGGTATCCAAATATATCCAACTTGCCATGGTCGTGTTCGGTGTTGTGCCGACCCGTTCTTGGGGTGAGCGCAAGAAAGCCACTGGATCCTATGCCATGCACCAGGTTGCTGGCATACATTGTTGAATCGTCTAACAATTGCTGATGTAACTAGCCTGAATAGCCACTTCATAAATTTGATGTGGATGTGAGACGCGAGTTGAAGGGACCCCCGTGGATGAAGGGAGCGATTTCTGATGCACAACATTTGACTCATTATCTATCATTATCTCAGTGCATTCTCTTGTCCAGTGAGATAGTGAGGATGATTCAATGATCTAAAACTGCAAACAAATTAAACAAAAAAGGTCACTTGGAAGCCACTTCAAAATCCGTTGATTTTGGACTTATGATACAATTCGGATTCCAACAGCTCAGTGTGGCACTCCAAAAAAAAAAGGTCTACTGAAGGAAAATAGTGTCCCCCAAATTCCAATGGAATATATATATATATATTATTATATTAGATTATATTATATTATATTATATTTGCGGTTGGGAAACCTGAACAGAGTACCACTGCACCCCCACTAAGGTCTTTTTAAGTTTTTCACAGTCGTTGAGACGTCCTCCGACTGTTGCAATGTGGCTCAAGGCTCAAGCCATTCAATTG
>Ga0126342_10016180_pt1 | contig 13023 bp, 13 predicted proteins | sample Cyp1metagenome_FD_92528 | JGI IMG/M metagenome (GOLD analysis project Ga0126342, IMG submission 92528) | Coral microbial communities from Lord Howe Island, Old Settlement Bay, Australia - Cyphastrea 1 metagenome | ecosystem: Host-associated > Invertebrates > Cnidaria > Coral ... | reverse complement strand
TGGCAAATGTTGGCAAATGTTGGCAAATGTTGGCAACCGGTGCTGACTGAAAAGCATGCTTTGACACACCAAAATGATCCAAAATGCTGATGTCAAACCGTTGGAGAAACCATCTCGCGATTCCGGTTGGGCAGAGCTCAGAAAACAATTAGACTTGAACGATTGGCAGGGACTGCAGCGGTTGATCCATTTTTCTAGATCAACTTGTTTGGATGGTGGCTCCAGTGTGTTGGCACAAATTTCTACACACATCTCGTAGCTTCTCATGCCGTTACTGGCTCCAAACTGTAAGATGTCCTTTTCCGATTGGCTGGCTAACTAATAGAGTGGTGCATAGTCCCATTGAACAAGCAATAGGTAATAGGTACTGCACATGGTTTCTTTAAAAATATGCCCAAATGCCCTTTCATACCATTTCATAGCATTTCCATTCCATCCATGTCCTAGAAATTAGTAATAATTCTACCCAAGAGGCCCATTGCACTCCCTAAATGTAACATGGAACCCATGGCTTTATCCATGGCAGTGTCACTAGAGATGGCGATGGAGAGAGATCATTTTCCAGACCCAATCTTTGGGGCTCGATATGGCTGCATGTTAAATCCCGGTGGTATAAAAAAAATGCAAAAAGTAGTATACACACAAATTGCATACCAATAAATATTTATCAACAATGTCCTAAGATCCGAGACATACCCATCCAGCAAAATCTTCATAGAATCCTCCAAAATCCTCCGTATATCCCCACAACACCCGTAAATCCCCAAATACATATATATATATATATATATTTATACACAGTAAATCCAATAAAAATCATCAGCAAAGTTGGTAATAGTAAGCCATCCCCAAAATCACCATAAACGCTAGAAACCATCAGAATATAGGTGGTTTACTTTTGCTTTACTCACATCACCCAATATTAAACACCCCAATTGCATGGTCCCAATGAAATGTGGAAATTCCCTACATCCACTATGGTTTCGTTCGGGGGGGTGTTTAATAATAAACCATCCCCCAGTCATCACCATTTTTACAGGTGGTATGGTTACCATTCCCAGCCATGGGTGGTTTATGGCATTGTTTTAACCACATTATTCCAATTATTAACCACTATTATATAACCACTATTAACCACTATTAACCATCATTAACCACCAATTAGCCACCATTAACCACCATTAACCATCATTAACCACCAATTAGCCACCATTAACCACCATTAACCACCATTAACCATCATTAACCACTATTAACCATTAACCACTATTAACCATTTTCCCCCATGTCATGGCTGCCCTTCGGAGGCTGCGACTGCCTTCAAGGCTTTCAGCTCTGCCATTCCCTGGGCGGCGGCACCGGCGCAGGGATGGGCACCTTGTTGATCTCCAAGGTGAGCGTCCCACGGAAAGGCAGCAAAAATAGGAGGATTTGACCATGAAACATGTGGGATATGATAAGTGTATATAATGTTTTGGATCTCTATGCGATGGGTATATATATATATATATATTCTATCAATCATGTATATGCACGCATTCATTTAGATGGTACTTTGGTAATTTCAAGATTCTTTTGTGTTCAATAATGCTTGGGATGATGACCCGCAAAGGGCACATTTTTTTTGGACGGGCGAAGCCGCCAACCAGACCGTGTTCCTATGTTGATTGATTTAAAGGTTAGAACTGAGTAGAACAGAAACATAACAAGAAACGCGATCATATCAGCATTGTCCCACCATCTAGTGAATCTAGTTGATCATCCAGCCTTTGACAACCTCGCTGTTGTCAAAATCAATCACCCCTAAACTGAGTCAATGAGCAGCCCAACTAACACTCTGGCAGTCTAACATAGCTATGGAACATGGCACGTTTATAGAATTGACAGATTTATCATATATATATACATTCATCATCCATCTACAAAGGCTATCACTAGCGTATTCATCATAAAAAACAGTATATTTATATGTACAGTATTTATCATTATTTAGTTATCGTCCATTACGATCTAACATAGCTGTGGTTGGGATGGTCCACTTCGAGGCGTTCCTTCCGTTAAAATTATAGGAAGATCCTGGAAAATCGACTGGTGAATCATGTTCCCTACAGCCATGACAGGGGCGCATCCGGTATACGGTATACCCCATTTGCAGACACCGAAAGAACAAATTGCTGGTAATATTTCCACGATATTCCCATTGTTGTCAGTTTAGAACTCCAATTTCTCCATTGTTCATTGGTGAAATCCTGTGTTCAATGGTAAAAAGCACCATTTATTGTTGGTCAAACATTGCATTGGATGTTGCACGATGTTTCAGACGTCACATCATTTTTATAAAGGGGTGTCTCCCCATTCTCCCCATTCGTTGTGGTGTCTACGATGGTGCCGTTGATGCCCCACTTTCGGCCAGGTCCGCGAGGAGTATCCCGACCGCATCATGGAGACCTTCTCGGTGATTCCATCGCCCAAGGTGTCAGACACCGTGGTGGAGCCCTACAACGACGCCTGGATGCAGCGCTGGAAGGGGTATCTCAAGAGCTCAGCAGTGAATGAAAAGTCTACAAGAAGTACCTGGTAAACTAACAGTTTGCTATTGAAAATGACAAGTTATATGATTGAGCCGGCCATAACATGGTGATTTTCCATAGTTATGTTAGATTACCAAAGGGTATCAACGGGGGATGAGCTATAAATACCTGCAAAAGGGAGTGTGAAATGAGAGGGAAGATGAATTCAAGTGTGGATAAGGTACAAAAATTGCAACTATTATCCAAGAATTGTGATTCTACAGTTAAAACCTACCAATGAATTCTGATTCAAAGTTGAAACACGTGGGGAAAACTGGAGCAAGACATCAAGTCTTCAGCTTCCTCACCTGATGCTAAACCTTGGGGTTGCAGATCTAAACATGGAACCGAACCAAAGATCATACAGGTATCTAGTAGAAAAAATATCTTCCAAACACCATTTGTTTGGTGTTCCATGTTGAATTCACGGTCCGAGGCAGTCTTGAGCTTCCATCAGCTGGTGGAGAACTCGGATGAGTCCTTCTTGCTGGACAATGAGGCATGCTGTTAGCTGTGTTAACCACTTTTATTCTTCTCGCGTTGATGGATAATAGGATAGTATTGTATGGTAAACCTTGGTTTGGTTGGGTTAGTGCAATGTCTTTTTTGGCCCCAGAAATGCAGATATTGATTTCAGCAAAAAGTTGCGCATGGTGGACCCATGACATTTGTGGAATGGACCAACGTGGATAAACTGGCTAGACAATGGATGTGAATGGTTGGGTTTTCATGGCTTGGCGTTTTTGGATTATGTGGTGGAGAAAACTTGAATATATCATCACTTTGCGCATCAAATTGTGTTTGCGGGGAATATTCCAAGATGGCCATGGTGTTGCTGTTGGTTTTGTTGTTAGTGACGATGACTGACGATGATGATGACGATGATGTCGATGATGACGATGACGATGACGATGATGATGACGATGACGATGATGATGATGATGATGGTGATGATGATGATGATGCTGCTGATGCTGATGCTACTGGTACATATCGCCTTTTCGCGTATTCTACCCCTATGATATTCTCAGTTTGTGCAAGGCATCCAAGGTTGGCCATGTAATGCTGTTTGGCGCGGTTCAGGTGCTTCGCATTTTTTGGCAGTTATCATGGGTTTGATTGAAACCTTCCTTTTTAAATATGCTGGCACCGGCTGGTGGGTTTGATATGCTTTAATATTCAGCACTACCACAGATGATGATGCAGCTGGCTATTGTTGTTTGGATGGACTGAAACCGCACGTGGAGTTTTCTCAGTCACGAACGCGCCTCAAAACATGATGAATTATTTAAGAATTTTTCAGCTTTAACATGGTCTCATCACCTAAAACGAGAGCTTTTGTCCCACATCCATTACAGATTGACAGTTTCCAAGTGATTTTTCCGGCTGCTTGGATACCCAGAGGCCCAGGATGGCCCAGGATCCGGCCCTGTCAGGCCCTCTATGACATTTGCTTCCGCACTCTGAAGCTCACCACGTGCCTTGGGACTTCCTTGGGGCTTTCTTTGGACTTTCTTTGGGCTTTCTTGGGACTTTCTTAGCGTTAGAAATTGGTGAAATTACCACTATTTACCGCTAGACCATGCATGAAATGACTGTTAGACCATGCATTATTTTGGCAAATCCCTCACCAGTAGGTGAATCATGATGAATCTAACACAAACACACGCAAACAAAAACGCCGAAAATGTAGTTTTGACAGATGGATTTGAACACTTGCTTGTGTTTCACATCATCAAAAAGAAGCCTTTAGTTTTCCAACAATCACCACCTTCAACCTCCGAGCTCCTGGTGCCGTGCCCGAGGCCAACCTATGGAGATTTAAACCACTTGGTCTCTGCAGCCATGAGCGGCGTCACGTGCGGCTTGCGTTTCCCGGGCCAGTTGAACTGCGACCTGCGCCACTCAACATGGAACGAAGCCTGGGGTGGTTCTCAAGAAATGTCGGTGATTATATTGTTGACCATCATAAGAATGATGAGAGATTATGATAATGACATAATACCCTAAAATGACAATGACCATCACATTGACCATGGCAATGGCAAATGCTACTGTAGTGGTAATGGAGATGGTAATCAGCACCGTTGTTGTCGTCGTCCTCCTCCTCATCATCATCATCATCATCCTGTGAACCCCGCGAAAGCCTTACCGGCTCAACCCCTTGGAAAACCCGGAAAAAAGTCCACCCTTCAAAAAATAGATAAACCCCTGGTCAGCCAATGAATCATTCAAGATGGCAATATGCCCTGAAATTGCCTGAGCATCGGTGGTAGATGGTTGCAGGGCCCATCTTCTTACAATGCAATCTACTAATATCATATTATATATATGTGTGTATATATATACATGCTTTGAACATAGCTGCCCCCCCCAGTTTTACGCAAGTGAGTTTTGAAACCCGACTAACTATAGATATATCTACCAAAGACCATCATAAACTATTCTTTTTAAAGTTATAAACCAACTTAGCTACCTTGTGGGTCTCACCTTGTATCTCAGATCCTTTTGGTCAAGTCCTTATTTTGATCAGTTCTCCTCACTTTTAAGCCTCAACCCCGGAATTGGTTTATCAAGGCAAATTGCGCAAGCAAACCAGCACATTTGGCAGAAGATCCATGAACCAATTTCACGACTCAGGTAAGATCGGTTATGCCATGGATCATACAATGTCTTTATTAAAAGAAGCACGGCAATTCAAATGTGAATAGGTCTATCAACAGTAAACATCACCTGAAATTCTAATTTCAGGCAAGGTTAGTTATGCGATGCCCATATCTCATTAGATATCCTACCTATCTGATTTAATGGGACTTAATTAACATGTTATGTATAGGTATAGTCCCCGCAAATCATCCAAATCCCCCTGACTCAGGTAAGATTGCGGTGAATTTGGTGCCCTTCCCACGTCTGCACTTCTTCATGACGGGCTTCGCACCGCTGACTTCCCGCGGCTCACAACAGTACCGCGCGCTCACCGTGCCCGAGCTCACGCAGCAGATGTTTGTGACTTGGATGTTGGATGTTGCCAGTTCTTCAATGTTCTTTCCCCGGTGAAGGATTTTTTTTACTATGGAAAATTGTGGGTATAAGATTTTATCATTAACAGGAAGGATTTAACAAATGAACAATGTAAAATGGAGATATAAGCAAAAAAAGATCGTCGGAATGTAATGGAAATATAGCCAACCGTTTGCTCTTTGGGTGTGTCTGAAAATGCTGTATACCCATGGGATTTTGTGTAATTACCCTATTTCAGACAAACCCACGTGGTGAATGATTTTAGATATGATGACTCGATGACAAAACACCTAGAATTGGAATTCAAAAACACTAATATATATATATATATATGTGTGTGTGTGTTCGAAAAAAATGTTGAATGCCACTGACTGGTGAATGGTTGGTTCTGTGGCGATAAAGGTGTCAAGAATGAGACATAAGCAGTGAAAGCGGAATTCTCAATACGTATTTTTGAACTAGCAGTTTTCCCCCCCTGGTCAGACAGATGGTCAAGTGGGTGAATGAGGGAAATGTCCCGCTAAAGCAGGCAGTTCTTGCAGGGTATCTCAGGTTGGCCAGGCAAAATTACATCTGGTGGTGGTCCATAGTTATATAGCTAAGTCAGTCGGTTTATAACTCCACTAGCTCGGGTTTGGGGCAATCGAACTCCTGTAGATGGGGTGTTTGAAACCTTGTTGGGAGGCACCAATTTGTATAAATGCCTGTGTTTGTGGTAAACAACTGGTCAGTAGCATCACTTCATATCCTTCACTGAGGATGCCAAAAACATGATGTGCGCTGCCGATCCTCGCCATGGTCGCTACTTGACGGCGGCGGCCTTGTTCCGTGGACGGATGTCGACCAAGGAGGTGGGATGTCCAGCCATAGGAAGCACCTGGCTTTTCGCATGGTTTTTTCAGGGCTTTTCAGGAATATATTTATATAGAGTCATGCTGCACTTAATTAGTTATCATCCCTTTTCGTCCCTGCCGTGAGTCTTCAGTGTCATCATGCGGCACGAATTCCAGGTCGATGAGCAGATGTTGAACGTGCAGAACAAGAATTCCTCCTACTTTGTGGAGTGGATTCCAAACAACATCAAGGCGTTGGTGCGGTGTTTTTTCGGAAGGTCAGTTGATGGATATGATATATATATATATATATATATATATATATATATATGTGTGATATATATATATATATATATATATCAATAAATGTATCATGTATCTGACACACACATATATATAAGTGTATAATTTATATATATAAGTGTATAATATATATATGTGTGTGTGTATGTCATATGTTGATGTTTGGGAATTGCATGTATTAGAGCACTTTGATAGACGGGGAATGCGCACATCAGTGATGTGGGGCACCGGGGACGACAAGTGATTCCAGAGGGCGACAGGGTCCAGTGGCAAGGGAGTTTTGAGAACAGATTTCTTGTTATGTTCACTTTACCTTTTCTCGAAAGCACACACTAGATGCAAGAACCTTTCGCAAGATTGGTATTCCATGGTATTCCCACGCGTTATCTAATCTTCATCAGATTGATGATGATTGATGACCACATGGAGCCATCAGCTATGAACTTTTAGCTGGGGATATCCTACGGACGCCCGGCTTAGAACCCGCTGACCGGCTGTATAGTTGAACGATTGAGCGGTGCGACCGCCTGTGCAATCTTGGGTTCCAAAGAATCAGGGCAGTAGAACTCCAGAGTCTCATTCTTGGTGGGTTGTGATCACAGCCCAAACCCCTTACCAAATGTTTTCGTATTGAACATATTTGAAAATGCCATCTATTTCACATAGAAATGTTCCATTTTGAAGCAAACCCATACTGGAGGGGATGGGACTACATGTTCACTTGTCTTTCCAGCCATTCACTGGTTTCGTCATCCATTTGGTTGGTCAATTCAGCCCGAAGGGCATGACTCAGTCCACATCGAATGAGCTATTATGATACAAGCATTGTATACAACATGAATATATAAGTTATTGTAACTTGAAATTGAATTGGTACATTGCAATCTCTTACGCCCCACCATTAAATGATATTAAATATCTCAAAACCATGAGAATATATATATATATATTATAGAGCTATATTATGTTTGTTCTGCTTGTTTTGCTCCATATGTGATCGGCAGAATCATTTATCATAGGATTCTAATGTGATTCCCCATCAACATGCCTCCTTCATTACCCTAGGGTAAACTAACATCGATGTGGAAAACCATAAAACCCATGGTCTCCCGTTCGGAAAAATGATCATCATGATCTATAAAAGTGTTGTTTTTCCACATCTATAATTCCACATTCATATATGTCACTATATGTCACTATCTATCAATGATCTAATGGATTCTAATGATAGATAGATAGTGGAAGTCTAATGGATTCTAATGATCTAATGGTAGTTTCTAATGGCATAAACCCATGACTTTACCCATGGGTTGACCCGGCCTGGGTTTACGACTTTGCGCGCCAGGCCTCGGTCTGCGATATCCCCCCCAAGGGCCTGAAGATGGCGGTGGCCTTCGCCGGAAACTCCACGGCCATCCAGGAGATGTTCAAACGCGTGGCGGAGTCGCTGGGCTGCACAAGCTAAGCCCAACTGGTTTAGGTGGTTTCAAACATGGCCTTCATTTTCCATAATAATTATATGGGATGTCATCCTTCCCATTGACGAACTCCATCATTTTTCAGAGGGGTTGAAACCATCAACCAGCCAAGGTTTTCCTAAGATTCTCTAAGATATCTAAGATATCTTGGAAGATATCTCAGGAAAGTTAGGCTAAGGTACTTGGAATGGGGCTCCAACTTTTTCAACTTGACTCACTGGAGTGGTTTAAGCGAAAATATGCATCAAAAACATCTGAAAACCATGGGATGTTCCCATGAAATTGATGGGGGTGTCCCTTTTTCAATGTCCCTGACCACCCAATGAATCATGGGCTGGATGTGCATCTCACAACTGGATCCGTGGTTTGTCGACCATTAACAACTGGAGATACCCCATATATCACTGGGGTATAATGAATTAATATTGTATACATTTGTATACTATGATCTATGGCTATGGTTATATATCCACATAAAAATGGAGCTGCCTCCCAAGTAGACCGGTAGAACACTGCAAAAACTGCTGAAGATCAAGCATCAGCTGTTGCTGAATGATATGGTGGGCAACATGATTATTTCTCAGCAGATGGCATGGGGTAATCTGTTTTGAGGCAAAGCTGTATGGTGCTGTGTTGTTTTGCAAAAGCCATCGGGGCTCTTCACAGTAGAATTTTGGCCAAACGCAAATGCTTGAAACTTCGTGGACCACGCACGGGTCCATTTGCACCCTCATTTTGAGCCATGTCCAGTATTGTTTTCGTTGTTCTTGGCTGTAATGTGTGTTGTCAGTATCAATGTTTGTGGCATACATCAACATTCTGAAGTCATCTATGTCATACTGGTATGTTTTTTGGTTGGCAATCAACCCGTTTTTCTATCTAAAGTCATTTCTAAAGTCATTTTGTTATCTATGTCTGATCTTTGGTCTACACAAGGGCTTCGATGTATTCAGCGGAATGTGTTGCATTTCTATGGGATCCCTCAACGCACCCAACGTGATCCATGGGCCTGGAAATTGCTGACCTTGAGGTACTTCACCGCCATGTTCCGTCGCAAGGCATTCTTGCACTGGTACACTGGTGAGGGTATGGATGAGACTTGGGCAGTCTTAAGATCTTTGTTGGTTTTGTTTTGCCAGGAAACCCCATCAGAAATGGGTAGCCTATGGGAATATTGCCAAAAGCAACCATGGAAATCCACCAAGGAGATGGAGTTCACAGAAGCCGAGTCAAACATGAACGACTTGGTCTCGGAGTATCAGCAGTACCAGGACAAGGGGAAGGGAAAAGGGAAATTTCAATCATTTTCAATACCACCAGTGGTGTTTGAGCCAGGAAAGCTTGGTTTAAGCGGATTGTTTTGCCATGGACCTTTTAGAGTTTCCCTGAGATCAATCCGTTGAATCCGCTGGACTCCTGGTCAGATGTGAGGAGACAAATCCTGGAAAAAATACAGCTCGAATGTTCGAATCCACCAGGGCTCTTGGGAGTTGCATGATGTTCTTAAGCTGCAACAAGTCAGTTTAGTATACAAACAATTTTAAACATGTTTACGCTCGTGGCAAAGCCAAGTCCACCCACCCATGCAGGATGCGACTGCGGAAGAGGAAGGTGAGTTCGATGAGGAAGAGGGTGAATATGATGGATGAGCCTTGCAAACTCGTGAGGAGCAAGTGCTCAAACACCTTCCGTTTGGTGGATGACTTGGTCCAGGTCATTTGAGGCTATTCTGTTCATCATTAAACACAAGTTTAGATGTTTTTCTTATCTTCAAATATACAAATATACTTAAAACTAGACTCTAGTCCTGATTCTCCCAGCGCCGCTTCAGCACTGGGATGCCGCGAGGGCGGCATTTCCTGGACCTTTTCTTCGCCCGTCCTTCAAGAAACGCCTGACCTTGGACCGGCCGAGCCTAGGCGAACTCCAAGGCTTGATGTTGGTCTGTGGCCAGGGGAACTGATGGATGCTGCGAGGACAAAAGCGTGGAAGCGGCAAGCCGGTTCAACGTGAAGAATCAAAGACATTTGAGATGTTTAAGCAGGTAAAAAAATGGGGAGGAGCAAGTCAATGACGGTCAATGATTCGTTGGGTGCTGGTATGGGCCCGATAGTGCCCCGAACCAATCCGAATCAATTTCAAAGATATAACACACCTGAAAGTCACATTTTTTGTTCATTGGACGGCGAAAATTATGATCAGTTTGTCAACCATGAGATTTTGGGTATTCTATGTTCGGATGTTGTTGCTCAGCCGCAACAAGCCACGGTTTGTTTTGTTGGCAGATAGTGTTGGTAGCTAGCATTTCAAATGGCCGCAGGGAGTTTCGAGCATTGGTTCGACAGGATCAAGAATATTAAGAATCACCAGACTGTATGATTCAAAATTATCAACCTCCATTTTTGTGGATGAATATGCGTGTTTTCAGAAAACTGTCGGTTGATTGGTGCACGATTGTTTTGCATGGCTCCGGGCCACACACAAATTTGATCCAAGTGTGTACGCAGGTCGTTTCCATAGGGGAACCCAAGTGATCATCCAACAGTTACTGCTTCGTTTTGACGTGGTTTCCAAAACGGTTTGGGCCATGTTAACGATTCGATTATGAACCAGTATATAGTATCCATATACATTGTGATTGTTCTTATTTATTTGTGTGATTATTATAGTTGAGAAGCCCTGGCAAAAAATAGTTGTTTTTATTGGTACGATAGTGTTCTTTTTCTTGTGATTGGTATATCTATTATGGACCTTATCACTATGATTTTTTCAATGTTATTGCTTTATATTGCTATACTACTATGATATGATGATGATTTTTATTGGCACCTTTTATCACCTTTCATATTTCAAAAAACCCGCCGTTCTGCGCAGCTGATCCCGCCCAGATGGATACCAGCGAGGCAGAACAGGTCCTGTCGGCCTTGCAGGCGCTTAAGCGCTGAAGCGGGAAGTGCGGCTTTTTTTTGTGGCTGAAAGTTGCCAATTAATGGTTATTAATGGACTATAAATGATTATCTTATTGGTTATTAATGGATTTTAATGGACTATATATGATAGTATTAGGTGAAAATACATGTTTTTTTTTGGTGGGAAAATAGACCTACCATGACTGCGGATAGTTATGCCGCCCATGAACATGGTGATGTCGGATTGAATTTTTCATGGGTTGATCACATGAGTTTCATGCGAAAAAAATACCGGAGCTTTGGGCGGTGCTTTTAGGGTCCTGGCTTTTCAAGTGTTTGTTGGATTTTCAGAGGGCTACCCTCTAGGAATCCATGAGTTGTGCGGGATTTTCCATTGTCAGGTTGGACTAGATGGTCATGCTTAGTCACAACTCAGTGATAAATTATATATATAACATATATATATATATCTTTTAATATATTTATATACTAATTAATCTAATTGTGCTTGCGGTTATCCAGTTATCCCGATGAATTTCGATTTTTGGGGTTTGAAAGGTTACAGTATTCCAATCGATCCCAAGCAATTTTGAAAACATTCCCAAGTGGTACATCCGTGTTTCAAACACGTCAGCTGTGGCGCGCGGGTGCGGGCCAGGCTTTGTTGGAAGAGAAGCAGCAGTTGCATCAGCAGCTCCTGAGTGAGCAGGCCGCTTGGTTCATGCTCCAAAATCCATATATATATATATACATATGTGTGTGTGAATGTGACAAGTTATTTATTTAATACTTATAACTTATAATATTATGTATATGTATATGTGTGTATACCTATGAGTAACGACAATAATGACAATAACAATAATAGTAATTAATAATGACACATTATATATTTAGGAAATACTTGCATGTGGATAGAAATGCATCGAAAATGAGATTAGGCATGGAAAATGTTCATCCTACATTTGAGATTAGGCATGGAAAATGAGAGGTCAACGAATGAAATTGGTGATGGTTTAACAAGAAACAACTTATGGATTTTGCCATTGTGACGGAAACGAATTTTACCATGGGAAAAGTGGGCTGTTGAAAAATCAGCAGTGAGATCAGTGAGATTCTCATACAGTTCATTTCATTTGCTGAAGTCACCGCATTTTGTTCCATGACTGAATCCTGCATCCAGCACCCTAATGAAAAAAACACAATGGGCCACGGAGTTTGTAACTGATTCGCAAGCGGATTGAAATCCATTACACGTATCCACTCACTTCCAGTTTGAAGGGGATACAGGGATACACAGATTATCAACCACATCGTACCACATCTAACAAGGAAACTAACTCCATGACCCATCTAAGTTTGCTACTGACTAGTGGTTTCAAGATATTAAAAAGATATTATTAGACATGCGATGATTTAATCATATTCTTGAGTTTGCTATTCTTCAGCTGGCTCAACCGCCAATCATATCAGATTCTTTGTTATACATCCCATCATCCATTCTATCCATCCATATCCATCCATTGTATCCCATTATGATCAACTCCCAAATAATCCTAGAAAATAGACTGTATAATCCATAAATATATAATCATCATCATCTCAGAAAGTCCGGTTTTTCTGGGATCCAAAAGGTGATAGCGTTCTACCATCATTTTCCCCAGGCGGAGGCGGAGCAGCGTCTGAAGGCCTTGCGCGAAATGGGCGCACAATAGAGGGACCAAAGAGTCGATCATTCCGCCGGCGCGGATCGGGGCCAGGATGGGCCAGGGATGTTGGATATGTTTGTTGGTGTTGCAAATCCCTATTAATAACCATATATACTGTCATCAATGGCCCTTCAGAACCCACAATAAACCACCATAGTTGGTGTGGAAAAAACTCAGCAACTAGAAAGGACTATGTTGGT
>Ga0126342_10016179_pt1 | contig 13024 bp, 21 predicted proteins | sample Cyp1metagenome_FD_92528 | JGI IMG/M metagenome (GOLD analysis project Ga0126342, IMG submission 92528) | Coral microbial communities from Lord Howe Island, Old Settlement Bay, Australia - Cyphastrea 1 metagenome | ecosystem: Host-associated > Invertebrates > Cnidaria > Coral ... | reverse complement strand
CTCTTTATGTAGGGAGCTCTGGAAGATGCAGTACTGCTTGGGGACAAAATGAAATCTTCTGTCAATCAAAAGTGCTGTTTCCTCTTGTTCATGCTTGCTATAAAAACCTGCAACATAGAAGCACACAAAACCCTATCATTTGAGCATGGCGCAACAGGGCAAAATTGAATTTTCTCTCTGATATTCACTGGCTAAATGACATAGAACCGTTGATCGCGTTATGTAGTTTCTCGTTGTGCATGTGCAATATGTTTTGTTTCTTGTGACCCAGCTGGATGAAACTTTTTGAGGTATGCATATATATATATATCATATAGATGAGATCTTGCAGCAATATCGTTGGCATATATATGATATCTTGATGCAACATCAGTGAAATCTGCTGCCATGAACTTCCCACAAATCCTCAAAATCCCGCGCCCACAACAAACCCATCCCATGAATTAATGTATATTAATGTGGCACACACATATATAATTATATATATATGTATAATTATATATATATGTGTACAATCTGCGGATATAATGATTGATGGGATATATGATATGTGCATCATCTGTGGATATAATATGATATATAATAATGGGATTGCTAAATATGATAACTTTTTTGTTGGTAGGGTATTTGCCGATTTTGCAGGATTTCAGGGGATTGTATCACCAATAAATGGTGGTGATATATATAGGTGATTTATTGTGGGTAATATGGTAATTATATGTAATTATATGATCTGGGTATGTTGGGGTGTTAGGGGGATATAGGGGCGACATTGGTCACCATATTATGGGGATTTCATGGGATATTCTGGGATATGACTATTCAACAACATGATATGGGAACCAACTGGATGGTTCGTTTACCCTCTGGTAATTTAACGTAGCTATTGAAAATGGCCATTTATAGTGAGTTTTCCCATTAAAAATGGTGATTTTCCATAGCTATGTTAAATTACCAGAGGGTAGTCCAAGCAGGCAAAAATTCAATCTATTTTCTTTACCAAAGACTGGCCATGCAATCACCATACAGGGGGGACTTGCCAACAAAGAGTAGAACTGCAACCGTGATATACCAAATACTGCAATCTTCCTTCCGTCCGTCTATTGGCAGGCAATTCACCGATCAATCCTTTATGTCCCAACTCATCAAAACCCACAGACTTGTGCATTGCGAATCCAATCCCAGGTACCCAAAGCCTTGTAGTAATGAGACATGTTGCAGGGTAGCATGCCTTCCATGCAGGTCATAGCAGGTCCATTTTCTCATTTCTCCAGCGCCTTTGCCAATTCAGAGATGGCTCTGGGCTCAATGATGATAGCCGTTAGCCATTGGCTCCAGCTCTTGTTTGCCAATCACACCCTGCGTAGCTGACGGATTCGACCTGTGGATCTGTTTCAAATGACAGGCTGAAGGAAGTTCTTTGGCAGCAAACCATGAACGTGCGCAGATACCCTCTGGTAAACTAACATAACTATGGAAAATCACCATTTTTAATGGGTAACTATTTCTATGGGCCATTTGCCATAGCTATTTTGACATAACCAGAGGGTATACGGTATCAATTTGCAATGATGTTGACGGAAAGGATGTTTGTCTTGGATACCCCGAGATCCACAGATGCTGGAGTGTCCGACTGTCCATATGCTAGATTGCTGGAGGGCAGATATCTTCAAATCTGCCCAGAAGTTGGAAGAAATCTGAAACCACAAAGACCTGATCATCTCCATTTGTACTATTATAGATCTCTTATAGATCTATATTAATAGAGATTTTAGTAAACCATCCATATAAATTGAAGGTTTATGGCCCCATTGGCATTGCCACGTGCATCCCTGAGTTTCCTTTGTCGATCGATGCTGTGGTGCTTCATTTTTTCGGAGCTGCTGTTGGCTGAGGCTTGACCTGACGGTTGTTTTGGGTGTGGGAGGACTCGTTTTGGGGCCACAAATGCGTGGATCTATGAATCATTCAGCCCTGGATGGCGGTTGATTCTTGATTATTCATGATTATTTGTGTATAATTATGCATATATATATGTATATAACTATATATATATACACACTGTAATATGCTTTTGTTTTTACTGTTTTATCCTTGAATCCCAATTGACTCCTGCATTTTGTGCAATCTGCCTGTGATATCAGTTGGCTAGTGGGTTCAAGCATTCTTGTTTATCCCTGGCCCTGAACCCACCCTGATGACATTTAAGGGGGGGCATCTAGAAGTAGAAGTTTAAGAGGCCTTAGAAGTCCTCAAACAATTGGGGTTCAGTTTTGGGTACACACAACATCTATGTTACGTTTGTATAATACGTATAAACTTGCTGTATACATACCATATAATCATACTGAATTATGCTGTGTATATATATATATATACACAGTTTATACCGACAATTTTAATACATACTTTACAATGCAGTAGAATACTTTACAATACTTTAGAATACTTTCGAATACTTTCGAATACTTTACATGCATACATACATACATGCATGCATGCATGCATGCATGCATACATACATACATGAATGACATACATACATACATGCATGCATGCATGCATGCATACATACATACATACATACATGAATGACATACATACATACATACATGAATGACATACATACATACATACATACGTACGTACGTACATACATACATACATACATGCATACGTGCATACGTGCATACATACATACGTGCATACGTGCATACGTGCATACGTGCATACGTACATACGTCCATACGTACATACGTACATACGTACATACGTACATACGTACATACGTACATACGTACATAGGTACATAGGTACATACGTACATACGTACATACGTACATACATACATACATACGTACATACATACACATACATATACATACACATACATACACATACATATACATACATATACATACACATACATACACATACATACACATACATACACATACATACCCATACATACACATACATACACATACATACACATACATACACATACATACACATACATACACATACATACACATACATACACATACATACACATACAGATACATACACATACATACACATACATACGCATACATACATATACATGCCCATACATGCCCATACATGCCCATACATACACATACATACACATACATCCACATACATCCACATACATACACATACATACACATACATGCCCATACATGCCCATACATTTGCATACATACGCATACATATGCATACATACACATACATCCACATACATACACATACATACACATACATACACATACATACACATACATACACATACATACACATACATATACATGCATATACATGCATATACATACATATACATGCATATACATGCATATACATGCATATACATACATATACATGCATATACATGCATATACATGCATATACATACATATGCATACATATGTTATATGTACTGTATTTATTCTTCATACATTATATTTATAATATAGGTATTTGTGATTGTGTGTGCGTGTGTGTGTGTGTCACTAGATCAACATATATGTTAATGTCTTTATCATCAGTCATTCACGACTCATATCCTTGGGGCCGCTCAGCTGCCAAGGTGACTGCCACCTCCCACATCCTTCGTCGAGCACAGCAAGTGGTGGTGGAGTGCCTTGCCTTCAGAAGTGGAGTTTCGCAACATGGTGTATTACTGCCGATGACATGGTCTATATCACGTTGTGTTGTTCAATATAGATTATTATATCATTGGCAGTTATACGGACATATATCCACATCGTCTATATGACATGTCTATAATTCATTCTGCTTTGCCTGTTTGGTATCATTAGCATTGGCTGTTTGAAGAACATGAAAAAACAAATATAGGAAACCACATATGTAATGGCACTTTTGAGGCAATGACCGGAAAACCACAAGAAAATGCATACAGCTACTACACCAACAACATCCAACAAGCGTTTCCGCTCAAACGTCCCAGAAATCAAACGCCCAGGCCGAATGGCGAAGCGGCCCATGCCAATTCTTCTGCACCAGTGACACTTCACCGGGTCCAAGGCTGCGATGACAGGCCTGAGTGATTCCGTATATGGCAAAACCAAATCCATAAGCCGTCACTCATATCACCCGATATAAGTATAACATGTCAATGTACAAGCATCAGTATTTTGATGATGTTCCTTATCGACTATCCCACAGAAATCTCTGTGAATTTTGGGCGCTGGGCCAGGCCGGCGAAATGCCACTACCGCAAGGACAGCGAGGAGAAACGCATCGCAGTATATACCTATGTTTCCTGACCAGATTTGTTGGAGGTTCTGTCTTCCAAGAGGGGTGCGTTTTTTGCAGTCCCAGCCTTGCAGCCCAGAAAATTGTCCGATGGACACCCGAAAGATCCGCAAGAAAAGTGATGAAAAGTGGATCCACGACGTGCGATTTTCCGGAAGAATCATGAAGAATCCCAATTCTTGTGGGGATTTCACTGGTATTTTCAGGCGTTTGGCGCCCTTTTGAGGTCACTGGGGCTTATGAGGAGGTGCGTGACTTCAATGTGTGCCTTGGCAGCAATCCCAGCAGGAATCCCATTGATTTTGAGTTTCTTCTGTGCGATGTTTGTGCATTATGTACCCCCTGGTAATTTAACATAGCTATGGAAAATCACCATTTTCAATGGGTAAATCCACTATTTCAATGGCCATTTTCAATAGCTATGTTAAATTACCAGAGGGTAAGTTTCGTACCCTTTGATTATGAGTTTCATTCGCTGTTTTTGATGCGTCGGGTGTTCGTTGTTTTTTGTGCTTTCTCCGTGGGGCATTCGCAATCCAAACCTGGTATTTTCACAGCATGGATAACTTTAGCCATCTTTAGTCATTTTGGGATCACGGTCCAAGGCCCTGCGTTCCTCCAGGGGTGGATGCCTTTTTTCTCATCGATGAGGTCACCAGGTGCCAGAAACTTCCAGAAACTGAGTCGACATGTTCACCACTTTTTTTCAGTTCCAGAACAGGGAGAACATCTCATGCTTTTTGAATCTGTTTGATAGATATTTCATGATATTACAAATTTCCTTGTCCAATTTCTTCATCCCAAAGGAGTTTTGTTCCTGGTGGGCGTCTCAGTTGCATTCGGTCGACGAAGATTGATTTGTGGATTCTGACCGATAGCAGATAGCGCATCAACTGGATCCCATCATGGGAACGGGTGCGGCAAACTGCCCGAAGTGAAGAAAGTTGAAGATGTCCATGTTTGCAACTTAGTGTGCCATCTGGTAATGTAACAATATGTAACATAGCTATGGAAAATGGCCCACGCGTAGTTTATTTATGTTTATCTACCCATGGATTATTGTACAGGGTGCTTTTTCATAGCCTAAGTGAAATTACCAGACGGATCCAGAGGGTTAGGTTTTTCATGGTTGGACCATAAATGTGTTTTTTCGGTCAGCACATCTAGGCAGGTCAGAACCCAGCAAATGACACGAACATGAGCCTTTCAAGCGTCTAACCCCACACCCGATTTTGATTGGCTAAATTTTAAGCAAATCCATGAACGTAGATGAAAAACCAGTGTAAACCTTGTAAACCCATTATAACCCATTTAATTATAAGAGACTATAAGTTTCCTTGATTTTTTTCCATGTTTGGATACCTGTTGTTGGTGGAAAAAACGGCCCCACGTTCGACCCAGTTCCAGGAAGCAGGCGAAACCGGAGCACCTGGCGCTCTGGAGGAGACATGGCTGGTTCCTGGGCTCACGTTTCTGGGGAACCAAGTGGATGTACAGGGATTTACCCTCTGGTAAACTAACATAGCTATTGAAAATGGCCATTGAAATAGTGGATTTTCCCATTGAACATGGTGGATCTTTCCATAGCTATGTTAAATTACCAGAGGGTAACCAATCATTATAGTAAGTAGATGTAAGTAGTAACACCCAAAAAAGATAGAAGTGTGTAACATACCCCTAGACTCACTGGACTAAGATTGAGTGGTACATATTTTTGCCGGTTGCTATATGTGAATATATATATGAATATATGATGGGGATTCAATTCAAACCATAGATAAGGTGGTTTATAACTAGGCTAACTATGGCAACTATGATTCTGGATGTTTATGTTAGGTTTGGTGGTTTAATGCACCAACTTACAACCGGGGGGCCCCACATTGTACCACCCGGAATTCCAGGGGATTATTCTCATTTGTCGCGTCTACTATTCTTGGACAATCCGTCGGGGGTTGGTACAGTAAATGTCCCAAACTGGGGGACCAGTTTCAAACATCACCCTGAGATGCTTGGTAGTAGTGATTCCTTACCTGGTGATGGTCGTATGGGACATTTAACGACCGTACAGCTGGGTCTGATTTGTTTCTTAAAGCCCTTGCCCATGACGACTTTCTGCTAGCAGAACCCAACGACTTCCTGACGTTGGCTACACTGAGTGGGTGAGAAGTTTTGGTTGCCCAATTCACGAGACAATGCGAAGAAATGTGGCACTAAAAAAAGAACTTAAGATGACTTAAGACATCATGTTTGCCATTTGCAGAAGCTCGAAAGAAGACGCCAAAGAAACCAGAGAGATTGTGTGGCTCTCCCATGCTATGTATGAATGCATCTCCGCTATCCCATCCAATCTGTATCAGTTATAAATATATATATAGATAAACAATAGATAAAGATAATGAATAACCAACAATAAATAACAATAAAATAACAATAAATAACAATAAATAACAATAAATAACAATAAATAACAATAAATAACAATAAATAATTAACAATAAATAACAATAAATAACAATGAATAACAATGAATAAAAATAAATACTGCAAAAATAAATAACAATAAATAACACTAAATAACAATAAATAACGATGAATAACAATGAATAACAATAAATAACAATAAATAACAATAAATAACAATAAATAACAATAAATAACAATAAATAACAACAAATAACAACAAATAACAACAAATAACAATAACAAATAAATAAAATTATAAATAAATAAATAAATGAATAAATAAATAGATAAATGAATATATATATATACATAGAGCGAGAGAGAGTATCCCATATCAATGAATCAAACCAAGGTGAATATCAACACAAAAATCAGGATGTGCATTTCTTAGGCCATCATTCTTGGAATTGATCTTTTCTCTATAGGTACTTGCCACCTTCCCAACGTCCATGCGGATGAGACAGGTGGGTGATGACCATGCTGCCCCTGATCCAAGGGACAGCGGAAGTGCCCCTGGTGTCACGGCTACCAGGGGGGATGTGGGATTTTTTGTTGGGGGGCTTGGATGGGCTACAGTTATAAACCATATGGATGTACATTGACATACATGGGAAAGCTATCAACTAATTATTGGTGACCACACATTAATAAACAAATAACAACAATGATGGGTGGTCATACTCTTACGTCTTTTTGGTCGATCAGTCTTCACCCAGCCGTTTTTTAGCAGACACAGTCATTGAGGTTCGAATCTTGGGGTTACAGTCGAAAAAAGGTTGGTCAACTCAATGGTTTATGGATCAACTTTCAGATGGGTTCTGAAATTCATGGATTTTTTTTTTTTCCAATTCTTCATGGGTTTTCCTCACCTTTTTGGGACCTCGTCCGACGTGAGCCTAGGCGCGGTTGGCTGCCAAGTCCCTGAAATTTACACCACCCTCCTGGATGCTCAATGGCACCTGGGATGCTTGGTTCCGAAAAATCCCGCCCGAACTGTGGCGGATGTTTGGAGATGACATTATGAATGATGATGACGTATAGATGAATAGAGATGATTATAGGTTAGAAATGATGGTGGATGATGATAGATGATGATAGATGACTATTGCTTATAATAGATGACCATAGATGAGTGTAGATGATGATAGACGAATATAGGAATTTGCACCGAAAGGAATTTTGAATATTGAGCGTAACTGATATACTGATATTTGGCGCACGGATACGCACTTGGAACGCAGTACGAGAAGGCATGCATTATGGTTTGCTATACGGACAACAGAGACTTTTTTCAGCATCAACTCTCATATACAACATCAACGATAGTACCAGTGAGAATACGGCGAACCTGGTTTGCTGTGAAACTTGTTACTTGTTCGAGAAGCTGAAGACTTCGAACCAATTGTCAAACGTCCAAAGGTCTTGTTTCTTCCCCCTTGCATGAACCAGAGATGACATTTTAGATGGCATTGATCGATATGGTCGCATCAAATGCATTGAAATTCATAGTGTGATAGTTTAAGTCTTCTAAAAGATGCTTAAATATGATATATATATATATATATATTAATATATATATATATAATGTTCAATGTCAACCGGTTTTGATATCAACAAAGATCAACACCGATTCGTCCCTTCGCTGCTGTCCTCTTGGACGATCGAAAAAAGGACTGGCTGGTGGAATTCGATGGCGACATCTCCATCGACATGGCGGGCTTGCGGCCCATGCTGGACGAGCAGCCCACTGAACGTTGGGAGGATAGTTGGGAGGACGGCAATGCCGGGAGCAAAAAACTATGGTGAACACATCTCCGAAATTTCGGAGATGAATCCGAAAAAGATTCCGATCTATAGCCGCTGAGTTTCCCAGAGAAGGGACACTTACTTTTTTGAGGATTGAACCTGATGATCCCACTAGAATTGCCGCACATAGCTGTGGAAGCCATGGCCCATTTTAGTTCGATGATTCGCCTCACTCGGCTGAGAAGAGTCAAAGTATCAGTCTCAGGATTCATAGCAAAATTTCCATGAGCATGGGTCAGCGACAAGCTATCAACGGTTGAAGATGATTGAAGACTTTTGGCTCGCGACCTAAGGCATCAGGACAAGCCGTTGCTTTTGCTGAAATGGTTCCTTGGCCCAAAGCACCTCCAACCCCATGTGTATCCGCACACAATCATCCCAATGGTTTTGAGACATTCCTGTCCCCACTCCTGCACCTAACTGCGGTGAATTGCTTTGAACCTCCTCGCACCCCAGAATTTCCAGGGCTGCTTCAGCCCTAAGACGCCGGAATTCGCTCAAGGTACTGGCGCAACTGTGCGCCCTGGGACTGCTTTCTGCAGGAATGTGAGGATATGCTCACCAAGAGGAAGGAGTACGTCTCCACCTCCTACGAGAATGTCATCAAGTGGCGCGATGTCACTGGGACGTCCTTGAGAAACATAGGAAAAGACATGAAAAGACCAATTGGGAGATTGGGAAAAGAAAGGAACAGGTTAGCCCTCCAAGTATCTCCAAGTTACTACCCGAAAATTGGGGGGATGCTGAGTAAAAAAGTCAAAAGGGAAGCTTTCCACAGGTGGCCAATTCTTGAGCGGGGCTTACACGCCCATTTTATGGAATGATAAGTGACATATATAATAACACACACACATACATACATACCTACATACATACATACATACATACGTACATACATACATACATACATACATACAGACAGACAGACAGACAGACAGACAGACAGACAGATAGATAGATAGATAGATAGATACTTGTATATAATTTAAGTATCGATTCTCAGAGGTCTGACGCTCTAAGAGCCCCTTCTTGTACGTGACTTGATGGTAGCTGAGCTCAGGAACTGACCAAGTATCACAACGACCCGCTGCATCCCTTTGAGCCCGCGGACTATTATGAGCCGTGACAGCATGCGACAGGGACTGTCAATGCAGGGTCACCTTAGGTGATGCCACAATCATTTAGTAAATACGTGGTTTCAATATGATGATGGTATAATCTGGTATGGTGATAGTCACCTTATGCCAAATATGATGATGGTATAATCTGGGGTGATAGTAGTTTACCTGCCAATGTGGGTTACCCCTGGGACAATCATGGCGCCTGACTTCTCTGAGGAACTGGGCATCATGTTCCGCAATGTGGCGCATGACAAGTCGGCTCAAATCACTTCGGCCTTCAAGCAAGTGCTGCTGGGCACCAACCCTTGGCGTTACCGGAAAGATAGGCATTAGGATTAGGATGATCCATCTCGTATTAGAGCACATTCGGTATATCACGGTATACCCCTTAAAATTTATATCAAACATCATAAACATCATGTTTCAACAAAATCAAGGATATCATTTTTTCAACCTGAATATTTTCTATCAAGCACGTAAAAAAAAGGCTTCCAGTGGAACCATTGGAATTACTAACCGGTGTTCAGGTTGGAGCACTGCCGCAGCATCCAACGGGACCAGTTCCTGCTGCCTTTCTATCTCTGGACACTGGGTTTCTATCGGAGAAGCCTCTGGTTTTAACAGGTGCTTTAGCAGTTTGCTATGGAAGATGTGGCCCATGACATGTGATGCTGTTTTGGATGATTTACCTCTTAAATCATAGTAATGTTCCATATAATATATGCTTAATAGTTAAATTATCAGAGGGGAAGGGAAGGAATCGGGGACTTCCGAACCACTGTTCTAACGTATCATTATTTTTTATGTGAACACCAGCATGTTCTAGAGTTTTGACCGATAGCCAAGTCTCATGAGTCATGAACAGTCCAAGTTGATCGAAGTTGTTTGGATTGGTTGAGGAAAACTCTGCAGGAACCCCCTAGCTTTGGTGCTGAAAACGATGATATTCCCATGCAGAAAACCCATCAATCTCTCCATGAAATCTCATTTAACCAACTTACATCCCGCCTTTTGCCAAGCCACATTCCTTTCAGATTTTTCCCAGCCCAGGGGCCCATATTGCCAAAAGATTGAGTTTTCCAAGCATCACCAAGCCACATTCGAGGAACAGCTCCCTGGACAGAGAGGTGGAAGCCCTGTCGATCAGCAAGTTGCGCCATGGCTTACCCTCAATCAAACATTGGCTGGACATCTTCCATTTATAGATGTGTTTCCCCTTAAAATCCTATTAAAAGTCGGATTTTCATAATTGATTTCCCAGTTGAACTTAAGAACCTATTCATTGAATCCCATTTTCATAATTGATTTCCCATTCATTTAATGAATTATCTTTAAACTTGAAACATATTCAAAAACCTCCATTGAGATGGGGGATTTTCCAGTTAGCCACTTTTTTTTTTAGCCGGAGGGAGCGGTCAATCCGTCGCCGGGCGTAGCTCCAATATCGTCCAATGGCAATCTTTCATTGATACCCTCTGGTTATTTAACATAGCCATGGTATAGATGGCCCATTTATAGATGATTTCCCATCAAAACCTCCATTTATGGTTGGGATTTTCCATGGCTATGTTAGTAATAACCAGATGGTAATCATATAATTAGGGAAAATGATGGAAATAATAATCAGACAAATTAGATGTAATTATATTATTAGAGACAATGATACAAATGATAAGACATCAAATCTTGTGGGTACACTATTTTCATCTATGCAGATTCTTTGAAGACAAACTTATACGTTGGAGAATGTCTTGACAATGTTGACAGATGGCGGGAGAGTGCAAGAGAGGGAGAGATGGCCCGGGAGTGCAGGTTCTGATCCAGGATGGGATCATATTCACAGTTGCATTTTACATGCACTCATACATACGCACATATACATACGTATAAACCAACATATACAATATATATATATATACACATACATATTTGCATACATACATACATGCATGCATGCATAAATACATACATACATACCATACCATACCATACCATGCCATACCATGCCATACCATACCATACATTACATACATTACATACACTACATACATTACATACATTACATACATTACATCATTACATGCATTTCATGCATCCATCCATCCATCCATCCATCCATACATCCATACATCCATACATCCATGCATACATGCATCCATACATGCATCCATACATGCATCCATACATCCATACATACATACATGCATACATACATGCATACATACATGCATACATACATGCATGTATGCATCCATCCATCCATCCATCCATACATACATACATACATGCATACATACATACACACACATAACTATATATATATATATAATTAAATACATATATATATATATCTATACAAAGTTGGATGTATACCTGGGATTATCCAAAGTATGCCTGGTATGTTATCCCCAAATTAGTGTGGATGCAATGTTCCCCATTTGGTGCACAGGTATGAACAGCTCAAGTATTGCGTGGTGCAGACGCGGCGAGGGCGAGCCTTGGTTGGGGCGAAATTCTTCGAACAAATATTGAGTGACCATCCGGTAATCAAACACGGCTGGCTAAACAAATTATAAAAAATGTGGAAAATATGGAACATCCCCTATGAATGGAGGTTTCAATGGGAAAATCAAGTATGAAAGGATGATTTTTCATGGCCAAGTTTGATCACCAGAGGGTAATTTTGTTACAGAACTATGCTCTTTGTGTTATTTGCAAACACTATGCCGGACCCATTGAAAGGATCCAGGATATTCCAGGACCACAAAATATGACAATGGATGCCAATGCTACAAATATGTATATATATATATATAATATGCATCTATACGTTTGTGTGTGTGTTTGCCTGTGATTATGTCTATGTATATGTAGAAACCCCAAAAAGATAGAACTTGATAGAACATAGAACTTGATAGAACTGTAAAATCCTACTAAAATAGTGGTGAATTACTATACAGGTCCTACATACACACATCATACACACATAATTATTAAATATGGTCTGATTACCCGAAATCACCCATGTGCATAGGATTTTCCATCATAAACCATCCATTTTGGGGGGATCCTTGCGCTCAGGAAACCTCCTGGCAGATCCAGCCACCAGATCCAAGGCACCACACTGACAATGGATGTTTATCCCCATAAAACAGCGATTGAACATGGTATTTATACATTTTTATATATAGCGATCCATAGCGATATCAATATTCACGTCGCTTCGCAACGGCAACCGCCCGCACCGCATCGTTGGGCAGCCGCTCGTAACTGCCAATGATGTCGGCCATTGAGACCAAAAACATCCGAAAGTACTGATTGTCGGGAAAAAAAACGCG
>Ga0126342_10016178_pt1 | contig 13024 bp, 10 predicted proteins | sample Cyp1metagenome_FD_92528 | JGI IMG/M metagenome (GOLD analysis project Ga0126342, IMG submission 92528) | Coral microbial communities from Lord Howe Island, Old Settlement Bay, Australia - Cyphastrea 1 metagenome | ecosystem: Host-associated > Invertebrates > Cnidaria > Coral ... | reverse complement strand
ACTTTTTCGACCAAGCAACTGCCTGGCTGATTTAAAAAAAAGGTCGCCGCTTGAACCGGTTGCATGTCGGTGTGCAAGGGCCGGGATGAAAGTGAAATTGTAAATGAAATCAAGGACCCCCCCGTCCATAATTGAAATTGGCTCTGGCCCCCCTCCATGCCACTTAAACCCGTGCCCATCATCGAACGAAATGGGCCATCGAACTACCATAGCTACCCACTCATATCCCCATTTTCCTGATCAAATCCCCATGACATCACCATAAAATCTCTAAATCCCGCAACATCACCTTTGTTCATGTCCATAAACTAGCCATAAACTCACCATGACATCGCCCTAAGCCTGTGGGGCGGCCAGGCTACTTGTCCACCCCCAGCGTAGCGGCTTCGCCCTCGGCCTTTTGGTTCGGTTTGTTGGCGGAAGTGATCTCCACCCTCTCAATGGCCGAGGAGCGCTCCGCACGCGGAGCGGTGGGATGAAAGAGACGGGGCCGGGATTTAACAATCTGTTGAATAAATCTCTAAGCATCTGGATTCCAGAATCCCTAGGGTATTGTGGATTGATATGAATTGAGTCAATCAATCCCTTTTTTATATACTGTTTTCGAATATTTGTATGGTTGATTATTTATAGTCATTGTAGATAATTATAGATAATCGATTTGCTATTTATTATCTATTGTGGTTGATTATTCCACTATAAATAGACAATGTTGATGTTGATATGTTGATGAATGTTGATGGAGGATTATTGTGGATGATGATTGCCATGACAATAAAATATATGTATTTGTCTGTTGGGTTGATCATCGATTATTTATGTATTGTTCACATGGCATGAAGAGATGTGTTTAGAATACTATTCATTCATTTAATTAGGAATCGTTGATTATTTCTGAATTATGAAACTATTATCTATTTCTTGTTAAGGTCTATTGTTGCAATGACAGTAGTCTTTGCCCGAACTAGCAGGGAGCATCCGGGCAAAGCAAGATGAGGATGAGGATGATGATGATGATGATGGTGGTGGTGATGATGATGATGATGACTATGATGATGACGACTATGAAGATGGTATGTTTATTTGTTCCATTGGGGTGGGAGACTTTATAGACTTTATAGACTTTATAAATTATGTAAATTCATGTAAATCCTACAAGAAAACCCAATCGCGGTATAGTTGATTGTTCCATGTTTGAACGTTCGAGGTCGTCTGAAAATCATTGGCAAAGCTAGGCTATTCTGTTCTTGGGCAAAGCTCGGGGCCGCGTATATGATTCAAGGGCTGCCGCCCCCTGCCGCAGACCCCAGTGCATTATCCTTGGCTACATTGTTTGCATATGTATTTACAAAATGAGGGGACCCGTGGAAGGACATGGCTTTAAAATGATTCAACATAAATGCAGCATTCAAAGCAATATAGATTTGATACAAGTTCCTTTGCCTTTTTTGTTCACACACGTATGCACAATAGAATAAATGTGTGTATAATTGTGTATATATATATATATGGGATCCGCTCTAATACTATAAGGAACTTTTAAATCCGATGTATTTCAGATTTCATTAGAAGGCGGAGTTCTGTATAGATGCAGTGACATCGCTTTCCTGCAGCTTAGCGCTAGATTTGCGCTAGTGTGGCGCTGGATACTTTTACATAGCCATTCAAGTGAAACAAAATCAGGCTCGATGCTTTCTTTCCCTCTTGCTTTCTTGCACCTGTTGTTCCTGGTCGTGCCTGGGTGCATTGCTTTTGAGCTGCATTGCTCCTTCACCTTCTCTTTGGCCAGCATCACCAACGTGACTTGTGAAGATATGTCAATACAACCGCTGTCCACGCTTTAATCGCTAGGCTAAACGTAGTTTTGGCGTTGATCCGCGCTAGATCCGCGCTAGACAATTGCCCCACTGCATGTGGAACAAATCACCGTGCTTGAAAACGCAAGAGCACTGTTTGCTTCCAGCTGGTAGCAGCAACTGGGATGTGGGCCATGGAGTCTGCATTGTGAGACCAAACAAAGGAACCATGCAGGGTGTGATAGCGTTTCCAGCATCGCCAGCAGCTCCAGCTGAAAGAGCACCGCTCTGGCTACCTTTGCAAGAGTTCCATGCAAATCAATCATTCACAAGTTTCTTCACCCATCTTTGAGGTCTAAGGCGGAGTCCTGTAATACGCAGTGAAGGTGGTTTTCGTCCGAATCCGGGAAAAGGAATTCAGAGAAGACTTCATATTATATATATATATACACACGTATAAATACATATATACACACATAACGTACATAACACAGGAGATGCACAGGTTCTACCGTACACACACAATGCACATGACATATATGATTTGCCAGCCCTACCTGGGCCAGGAAGCCTGAGAGGGGCGCTGGGGGGCAGTGGACAGGGAATGGCTGGATAAAACCGGCATAGTTTCTTTCATGCTCGGACCACTGCCTCCACACAGCCTCCAAAGCTTTCTCCCACGGCAAAACGCCATGCAGCTAACAGTTTTCGCGGGCTTCAAGCTCCGGCCACTGTCGGACGTTAGCTTCTGAACCAGTTGCCGGAAGGTGGGTTTTCGTAAAGAAGACGCAACACTTCTCCTCGCACGCGCTCCCCGTCGGCTGGGGTCGGCGGATCATTGTTTATTATATTTTATTATTACTCATTAGTTATTATTATATTTTTTGGTTATCTACTCTCATGTATTTTTCTATTTATATATGTATATATATATTTATATACACACCTATTGTTTAATACTTGATTTCTCAATGACTCATCTAATCTATATTTTATTGTCTATGATTTATCTATTGTTGGTTGGTCTATTATTGGTTCTATTCACTGGATATATTTGTTTGCCGTATTCGTCTATCTATGGTAATTCTATTTGTGTATCTGTTTATTGATGTGCTTATTTATCGTTTGATCTTTATGTCCATGTATATGTATCTCTTTCTACTTGCAATAGATATTTGATAAGATAAGTCCAGAAATTCCAACTATATAGAGTTATATTATAGCACATATATTATACATATCCAAAAATGTTGGTTTCGGGTAGGGGATTTGGGGGTTAGGGACTATAGCCTCTTCTTTGCATTCCCGTTGCTCAGCCAGTTCCCGGGGATGGCACAAGCCCTGAATGGCTTGACTTTATTCCAGATGAACTTCTTGTGGATCTCCTCTTAAAATCCAAAGCTATAGGACTGTTTTCCAGTTGCTGTTGGTTTTCAAACTGTACGTATACATATCTCTACATATCATTCAGTGTGCATATACAGTTAGCTTTTACACCCCATTCCATGAGTGACATTTATACTATATGTCATTCGTATTTATATATATATATATATATGCTATCTATACAATATATATATAATTAATTAATATATATATATATATTTATTTAAACTATACTCTATATGTATATACTATGTATATCACATTTAAGTCTCACCTTTCTGTTGGTTCTATCACCAATTTCATCCAGACGTTCAGCACCGCACTGCCAGTTCTTCAGCCCTAAAAACGCCAGCAGCAAAATGCACACTGCCAAGACGGCCGTGACCACAGCAGTGACCTGGACTTCGCCGGGAAGTGAGGAGTTCTGCAGGGTGTATGCAATGGATATTTTTGGGTGCGTATATTAATGATGATAGCATATATATATATATATATACGTGTATGTATATGTATTTATTAATTTTTGTTTATTTATTTATTTACAAACAACATATATGTATATTAATATATGTATATTGATATATATGCATATATACATATATACATACATATATACATATATACATACATATTTACATATAGATACATATATATATATATAGATATATATATAGATATGTACATTTACATGCCTGCTGGAGCAATCAACCTGGGGCAGATGGAATCCAAATTTCAATTTTAGTTGATTTCAGTTTGGGTGGAGGATTTAAGCATGTATTCATGTTACCCTAGATTGGGTAGAATTCATCCAGATAAATTTGTTTGTGTATATATATATATTTATTTATTTATGTTTACATACATGTATAATGATATGACCATATGCATATACATTTAGGTATATAGATACACGTATGTGTGCGTGTGCAGTATATGTGCATGTATATTCATAGAGTTATGGGCATCACGGCATCACGGCATCTGATCAACAGTATGGGGCTCATCCAATAGTACTGGGGGTCACTCCGCAAGAATTCTGCGGAGTGAACTCTCAAAATGCAGAAGTTTTACCATGTAATTGTTCTTAGTGCAGGGTTTTACCACTTCTTGGAAAAGACCCCTTTGCGTGAGTGAATATGGGTCAAAAGTCCTCCTATCTGTCGCCGGGCTGGCACTCCAACGTCCTCCAACGCATCTCGGAGGGGAATCATCAATCTGCTCGTGAAAAAAAAAGGCCTTAAAAGATGTGAAACACCACATATTTCCAAAGTTCAATCTTTCACCATTATTTGATGGCCGTTCTTGGCTGGTAGTTCCTCTTTTTTTTTCAGGCCAGAGCGATGCATTTTCAGAATGGAGATCCCAACAGTTAGATCTCTGACAGGACGATCCATTCTGAGAGGATGATTCAACCTTTGATGTCAATAGTGTAAGCATATATATATATATAATTACGGGTTTCTTAGACGTTTGCATGTAAATACATCATGATGATGATGATGATGATGGTGGTGGTGGTGGTGATGGTGATGAAGATGATGAAGATGATGAAGATGATGAAGATGATGATGATGATGGTGATGATGATGGTGTTGGTTATGGTGATGATGGTGATGATGGTGATGATGGTGATGATGATGATGATGATGATGGTGGTGGTGGTGGTGCTGGTGCTGGTGATGATGATGATGACGATGATGATTACATGTGTATATATATATATATGTAATACATGATAGTACATGTATATTTGTACATACATTTATTATGCAACGCTTGTTTTTTGAAAACATGCAGGACACCTGTTTCTCATGCCCGGATTTATCCCCTCTTTGTTTCAAGCATTGCCTGCAGTAGATATGCAAACACATATATATATATACGTAGACAAACCTGTGGTATGAGATGTGCACCAAAAGATACGTGGCATGCCAATCCTTTTCTTAAAAAAGAACTATTGTCCGAACCATTCCGAACCTACATTGTCCATCACCGTTCCCATAACCAATGATCTGGGGAACATTTGACATCATCCCATTACTAGGGGGCATACCCAATCTATGATAAACCCTCAATTGGGGATCGTTTTCGATTGTGTTCATGAACAATAAACCCAGCAAAGACGAAACTTAATAAGGCTGGGTAAGGGGAATCATCCGAAAAAAAATTGCTTAATTCCTTTGGTTTCTAGCTTAAGAACTATAATTATTTACCATCATTTACCCAGATGAACCTAGCTTAAGAACCCCCACTTGGGGATGATGTGTGATTGGGGAAACAAACTGGGTAGTACCACATTATTTCAAGTGATCCTAGGTTTCCCAGTGGTGTAAGGGAACATCTGCAGGAAAACCCTAGGATTGTGGGATAGTTTGTGTATTTACCATGTTTTCTTGTAGATTTTCCCAAGAAAACCAATCCATTGGAAGTTGTCAGTTTTAATTATATATATATTCAATATTCTATCCCACTATATCCCGATTATAGTTGGTTAAGTCACCAGTTTTCAATGTTCAGAATATTGATATGTAACTTATCAACATTAGGATCCATCATTAAAATCCCATTAGAATCCCTGGAAGGTCACCATTTTTTGATAGGTGCAATGTGAACTGTTTACTGGTGACTTGCAACATTGACCTCAGGTCGTGGTCATTTGGCGCCTCCTGCAGAAGTATGCCGTGGTCCCAAATAGTTGGAGCGCCTTTGTGGCTCGATGCAGCGACGGCGCGACGGTAAAATCTGTGGATATCCTGGCTGGATACATGGTTGATTTGGTGGTGATTGGAATTGAATGACGTTAACCATCAAACATGGTGATTTAATAGAACTCATATGAACTTATTGGGATATGATGGGGATACCCTGGTAAATTTGACAGTTTGCGAACTGACGAATGACAATTTTGATAGGTCAATCATCTATTTCCATGGGCCATGTTCCATAGCCATGTTAAAGTACCAAAGGGTAGTGATGATTATTGGTCTATCTTTCTTTGGATGGTACTATACCCATCTTGGTTGATGTTTGAGCTGGTGTTCTATATTTTGGGGGAGTACGAACAAAATCCAGAGGTTTTATCCACTAAAACATGGGGACATGCTGCAGATATTTGCAGATGCCAGTACTTCATCCAGCATACTGCTACAGTTTGCAAACCATGATTTTTCATGTTTTTTCATTCCATTGCATTTTTTGCACCGCATGTTTTTTTCATTACACACACACACATCGCATGTCACTACATTCATATGGGCATCTATATCTATGTGCGTTTGTCTGAAAATAGGATCCCCATGGATCCCCGATTCCCGTCCCTTGGCCTTGGTTGATCATGATTTTCTTTGGACTGGCTATAAAATTGTGTATCCCCTATTTTTAGATCCCAAATCCCGGAGTCCTTGGTTAAATCATCCATGGGTTTTGATGGTTTTGAATGGAAAAATGACGCTTAAATCCCCAAAGAAATGGCTGGGTCAATCCCTAGGTGGTTTTTCTCACCAGATCCCCTGTCCGCGTACCTGGCGTACCTCAGATGGGAACGGCATCGGTGTTGAAATCGCTGGGCATGAAGGGCTTGCTGAAGGCCACCGGCTTTCGTTGCTCGGACTTTTTTGGGGGTGGACAATATGGTGATATTGAAAAATCATGGGTATAATGTGGCTAGAACAATAACAAACCACCCATGACTGGGAATGGTTTATACATGTTTATAACACTTATTTATGGTGATTTGGGGGATGGTTTATTATTGTTTTATCAACAGGCAGATAATGGCAATATTGGATAGAGTGGGATATACCAACCCAGAGGAAAATGACCATGACAAAGCTGGAAGTTGTCAATTGTGTTCAAGTTTTGATCTACCAAATCTTGCCCACACTTATGTGGGGAGTTGGGAGCAACATGGAGCAAACTTGATATTTGGAGCTAAAAAGGGAGAGATCTCTGAGAGAGTCTAGATCGCACAACAGTTTCGTTTTACCACCGAACATTGGGCCTTACAAAATCGTGGTTTTAATCACCAAACATGTTGTTTTGTGTCTTGTTTACCAATCAATAACTATGGGGATAGGGATGGTGGGATCTATTCAATGAATTGGGATTTCAGTATGTAATAATACATGGCAGTTCACCCAAATGAAATTGCGCTTTGGAGATTAAAAGGACGAGGGACAAAGTGTTCATTGCTGGCGTTGGTGTCTCCAGGAATTGGTTTAAGGGAACATTTGCAGGAAACACATATATAATAATAATAAATGTACATATATATATATATATTGTAGATAAAAACTATACATGAATATATACGTATATGATTATATATATAGTCATATATGTGTAATGTAGGTGAGGTGCTATAGAAAGTTTGAACTGTTCTAGAAACTTTGAATTATCATAGAAACTGTGAATTGTCATAGAAACAATGAATTGTTATAGAAGTTGTGAATTGCTAAAAAAATGCAAATAAGTGGTCTCGTGGTCTCCCTGTTGCTCGTTTCTTAAACAAATATATTGACTTCCTAAATACAAAACTGACCGTGAAAAGCATTGCTTTCACTGATCCAGCCAGGTCCTCCAGAAAAGCCTCCCGTGGAAATTTCTATCAGCAAGCATGGGGGTAACATAAAGCCGGGTGATACATGTCAAGGGCCCAAGGGCCCCGATAGAAAGCCAGGCAGCTGCTATGACCCAACAAAACATGCTGTAAGATGGATGACCACTCCAAAGTCAAGAAACCATAACGCGGATTTATTAGTTGGGATTGCCAACTGCTGCGACTACAACCAATCCTATTTCTAGTAGTAGGCCGCAGTCATACCACGTTTGGTTGGTTCTTACATGCTACTTCTGTGTATTTTTGTTTGTTCGATCCACATTCTTTGGTGCGGATCAGATCACAATCTCTGTCGATTGCAATCCTGTATTATCCTGGTTGGTGGTTCAAAAACAGAAATCTGGGTCGAAACCACCAACGATAGCAACACAGCGAGCCGAGGCAATGAGCACGATGTGGTGCTAAGTCTGGGACCCTAGGAGAAGCTTGCAAACCACGGATAGGTCAGCACAATTGGAATTTATGAACAGTGGACATCAAATATGTGTATGCATGCACATATTTACTTGCACAGATATGTACATATATAGAGAGAGCATCCAAACAACATGGACAATATCAAGCAAAGTCAGTATATATGTATATATATATATATATGTATATGTATATGTATATGTATAGATATATATATTATATGCCAGAGTTCAATTGAAATGGAACTGTTGGATACCCAAGAAGGTGCGTTCAATCAGGACATTTGATTTCCACTAGCACTCACTCACCCGCATCTTTTGGCGGTTCCACAGCGACTCATGGTGTTTGAACACCTCTTTTGAGGATGTCCAAGTCTGTGCGTCGAAAAAGTCCCGGTTCGCTTCAAAATAGACGGCTTCGACCGTCCAACAGTCCTCGGCAAGTTGTGGTCACCCTTGTAGGAACGATGCTAAATTTCAAGGCTGTTGTATTGGATGCTATTGGTACATCCCAGGTACAAGTAGCTGCATCATTTCCCCGTTTCATCAATTGTTGTTGCCAAATGGCCTAGAAGGATCAAAATTATCAAGCCTCCCAAATGGGACGGTTTGCTAATGTCAGCCCTGAATTCATACACCCCAAAGAACCGTTTAATTGTGGTGGTGCCATGTAAGTATTAGATGACATCACATTTTTTGGGTAGCACTCCCCTAATGAAAATATCATCACAATAAACGATATGGTTTATTTAGTACCCTCGAATGTTAAATAAACATAAATAAACCATTGGTTGATTAGTTATTCGCTGGTTGGTGGTTTGGAACATTTTTTTCCATATATTGGGAATAATCATCCCACCTGACTAATATTTTTCAGGATGGTTCAAACCACCAACCAGTTATTATATGGGTATGGATCAATACCTATTATTACCATTTTTAGTGGGATGAACATCCATTTACCAGCTATTTTGATGTTCACCAGGGGTACCAGGGTTTTGACCCATCCCCATATAGTTATTTAATCCAGGGTTGACACGACCATGACGAATTGTGGGCCACGGCTCAGCGTCGGCTCAGCGTCACGGCGTCTCCTCGGCTCTGAGGCTTGAAGTACGCCACGAATTTTGCTCGACGAAGGCGTCCTCGGGACGCCATCTAAAGGGAACGCTTGGCGGTTTCAGATATTTGCGGAAGATATTATATATATTATATTATATATATACTGATATCATTTTCTAACATATATTCTATAATCATCATCCTGAAGGAATGTCTTAAAATCCTTCCAAGATGGCAATACTGTTGAAAATCCATGAAGTTTTGATGTTCTACTCCAGGACGACGATTTGCTCAGCCCTTTTTCAAGATCAGGTACACGGCACGTGGCAAGTTGTGTAGCAGAAAGATCAACGGAACATAGCGATTTAACCATTAAGAAATGGTTATTTTAACATCAAGAAATTGTGATTTCATGTGATTTTACCAGTAAAAGAAGATAATTTAAGCAGATTTAATGGGATATTATCGGAATGTTTGCCTCTGGTATTGTGTTACAGTTTGCTATGGTGTAGATGCCTCATTTATATAGTTCGATGATTTACCCTACTGTTTCCATGGCCATGTTCAATGGCCATGTAACAAATTTACCAACTGAGTATGCAGCACGATATGGGGGTTGACACCAACAAGACAGTGTATTTGTGACCTTTACACCGATCCATGTCAAGCTGCACTCTGATGAATACATACACATATATAAGGTCATATGTGTGTATATATATATATTATATGTTATATATATATATATATTATATATATATATGCAGAGATTTTTGGATCAGTGTTTGCAGCTTCGTTCTTCAAAGACGAACCGAACAGTGCCTGGCAGTGCCTGGCAGTGCCTGGCAGGTTGGATTTGGCCAGTTTGATCAACGACATGAGCATGGTGCCTGGGCTCGGAGTGAAGTGACCCCACCGCGTTGACCTGCGTTGACGCTGGGAAAACATCACGAATGGAGGGTATGTACTCATCAAGTAAGGAGTTAATCATGATTTATAACCAGTGATTATATAAGTTATGACTTACAGTTTGTGATTTCACTTCCAATGAGGATATGACTGATGTTACCCTGAGATGGTGGTTATATGAGCTACTGTTTGGCCTCTGTGAGGCTGAAACTACCTTGATAGATGCGGATTGGGATTATTTAATTTACTAATTAGGAATCCCCACAACTTCCAAGTTTCGGCGGATGACACGAAGCTTTGGGCTTTCCCAACCTTGGATCATCTCAGTTTGTGGCCACAAATGCTGTAGATGGGTCCGTGTTTGGCCCTTATTATACAAGTATTGTATTGTTGTTAGTTTCTGACAATATGCCATAACTACTATATATACACATCAATACACATCTATATACCGCCGTGTTGCTTTGTTTCGTGTGCATTTGCTTCTCAGGTTTTTTCATTTGCTACGTAAGATAGAAGCAGCACTAAAACATTTTAGCTGCTCCTTCGGGGCTCCTTCGGGGCTCCTTCGGGCTGGTTGAATTCAACTATTGGGACTCAAGGCCAAAGGTCTGATCTGATTCTGAATGATCAACTGATGGTTAAGATGATTAAGATCATGGTTAAATGATTAAGATCAACCTCAGGCCTTCGGGTTGGTTGAATGATCATAACCGGTTGGTTAAGATCATGGTTCAAATCCCGGAGTTTGATGGGAACCATTTTCACACAGTGCTCACGATGTGTGTTCCCATGAAAAAATCTCACTGATTGGATCCCCAAGTGATTAGATATGTTTGGGATTTATAGTTATCTCATATTACTGCATGATCTTACTAAGGATACATCAGTAAGATTCCTTTTTTTATATCCCCACTGTTATCTCAATGGGATAGATGGGATATATTCCCCACGCATGGGATGCAGAAAAATGATCATATATTCGTAATATATTCCCATAAATACTCATAGATCTTCACATTGAATTATGGAAATATTTAGGATATATATATATATCATATATCCCATAAATATTCCCATCTCTATAAATCTCGCCGTTTTTGCGTCAGGATCAGCTCCGCGAGATCTTCTTCGCCGCCAAGGTCTTGGGTGCTCCGGTGCCGCGTCGGAAAGGTCCAAAATCTCGAAGGAATCGGTGGTGCAAATCTCGTCAAGTTACATGGGATATTCATGGATATTATAGATGGCAAATCATGGGAAAAGCATTATGAATGAATCGTGTAAAATCCTATTAATAGCGAATAATGGATGCTTTAAAATAGCTTATGGATATTATATAATGTTTTTTTTGAAAATAATGGATGGATGATTACTGGAGGTGTTCCACATTATGGATGGATGGTTTATGGATGGTGTATGGATGGTTTATAATGGAAAATCCTATGAAAAATATTAAAATAAATGATTTGAGCCATTATTAATATTAGTCTCCAGGAAATCAACATAGACCCTGGAAGGGATTGGAAGATTAGGAAAACCACTAAAATTTTGGTATTTTCAGGGTCTATGTTTGATCTACCAGAGGGTATAAGTTTTAATTTGCCATGAAAGTTCTACCCTGGTTGATTGGTTATCAAATGGGACAGTGGTAGACATATAATTTACTGTGGATTATTTTGAAACCCATAGGATTGGGAAACCGTTTTCAACCAACTAGTATTTCATGATATGGGAGAACGGGTATGTTTATTGGCCCACATGGGATATGATAGCTTATAATTATAAGTTATCATGCGGATATGATAGGGGATGTCTCTGCTAGTTAGCCATGTTTGGTTTTCGGAGGTTGTATGGATGAGTATTGTCATCCCACTATGAAATTGGGAATCCTCACAATAAATTTCCTACTAATTGTGGTATGACCATCCTCCAATATTATCCAAGATGGTTATGTATTATATATATAATCCAACTTTGCCATGGCAGATATGAGCAGCTGGTGGTTGATGGTTAGCCCCTGTTAGTCAAGGGCTGTTGATGTTGGGATTGCAATTACTTGAGGGATTATATACTTCAAATCAAGTACTTACTTGCTGGGATTAATTATGATTATATGATTGCTTATAGCAACACGGCAGTTGGTATCACTGAGGTTGTTCATGCAATCAGTGAGCTATGCAATCCCAGTCTACTCCTTGGTTTCATGGGATTAATTCCTTGGGACAATTGATTCTAGATAGTATGTTGCTGTATCATGGTGAAAAGTTGGGATAGCACCTAGAAACAATTTAGACGTGAAGATATGGGGTTCCATAGAAATAGATTGACTATGGACCAGGTGTAAGAATAAGGGTCCTCACTATCCATCCATGTTGGAAATCCCAACATGAACCAATGGTTTTACCTGATATGAGAAGTTCGTGGGATACTTGCGTACAATAGATATGCATATGAATGCATTCATAAATCTGTATATACATAAGCAGCCACTACAATAAATGATGAAACAACGTCACCCGTTTTGAAATGACACACCATATACAGTAATATAGACGTATGCAAACATATGACGACGTCTATTATGCATGCATTATGTATATTATGTATATTCTGTATATTATGTATATTATTAATATATATTATGTATATTATTAATATATATTATGTATATTCTTAATATATATTATGTATATTACTAATATATATTATGTATATTATTAATATATATTATGTATATTAATATATAATATATATATATATTGTGTATATTATGTATATTATTAATATATATTATGTATATTATTAATATATATTATGTATATTATGTATATATATTGTGT
>Ga0126342_10016177_pt1 | contig 13024 bp, 18 predicted proteins | sample Cyp1metagenome_FD_92528 | JGI IMG/M metagenome (GOLD analysis project Ga0126342, IMG submission 92528) | Coral microbial communities from Lord Howe Island, Old Settlement Bay, Australia - Cyphastrea 1 metagenome | ecosystem: Host-associated > Invertebrates > Cnidaria > Coral ... | reverse complement strand
TGTTGCAAACATTTTTTGACGACTCCTGCAAATACCAGCATTTTGTCTCTTAGCCTCAAAAATCAGAATTTCAAATTCGTCACCCTTACAAGGGCGCCGAGTCAACCGGTTGCCTTGTTTTCCCTTTAAGTTCGACCGATTCGGTGGAACTGCTATACCATGGCTAAACAGACTCTGCTGCTATTTTCTTCGCTGGGCTAGAAAGGCCCACTGCAGGGACAAGTCTAAGCAGGCCCGGGCTTGTCTTTCACTGCCGGGTAGTACGTTGTCAGTTGTAAAAAAAAAGGTGCTGCCGAGCCAACCCAAGTTGGGGTACTGGAAATGACTTAATTCATTGCTCATCCCGAGATCCCAGAGATTGGCTTAGTCCCTGCGGAATACGTGAGAAACTGTGGATATACACACTGTACAAGCTATTCGATGGCAAGCGTACCCGGAGAGGTGTGGATTAGTGCCCAGAGTCTCTAAGAGATCTAAGAGGCTCGAGAGGTTACCAAACACAAAATTGGCGTCTGGTACGGAGATTAGTGCCTTCAAGGATCGACATGAAAGCACGCGGCGCTTCAAGAATGCAAAGCAACCACAGCAACCACCCAGGCCTGTTTGCCAATTGTCCTATCCAAAGGAAGCAGTCGGCATTGCACAAGGCTATGACGAAGGTAGACAAAAACATACGCGGAGGGAGCTTGGCCAGAGGCATCCCTTTTGTTCTAGAATCATGACTTTGGAGAATCACAGCTACTTGGCCTTTAGTTTTGGCGCAGATACCTTTCCCGCTAGACAAAGCTGACATTTCGTGACATTCGGGATGTCTTTGCGCTCATTTCTCTCTGTCCTGAGGTTGAGGGCCACTGCCCATCAGAACCAGTTGCACATTGGTGCCGCTGTTGCCAAACCTCAGCACATGGTGAACCAAGGAACGAGTTCACCGCACCTGCGGTAACACGGGCAATCTACCCAATGTAATGGCGAAACTCCATCTCCAGAATTTAACAAGCAATCGGGTTTGTTTGAAAATAGGGTACCCCAAAATTTGATGGGTTTATCATCATTTTCCCTGTTCAAAACAACCATGTTGGATAATTTGGGGGTATAGAAACACATCCAATCACTTCCAAGACAAGGCACGAAGAAATGCCCAGAGTTTGCTGCATAGACGCAGATGGCACAACCTCTCTTCATTGCTGACTAAACAATAGGTCCAGTCAATGCCCTTACAATTTATGCACTGATGCCATCCACGAAGCAACACCACAATGATCTACAATGTACTGATATCATCAACGAGAATGAGAAGAGAAAAGTATCTCGGTACAAGAGTCAAGAGTGTAGAAAATGGGTGAAGCCTTAAAGCTGCAAACTCTAGATTTTTTGCCCGAACATCTGTTGCCAAACAGGCTATGTACAGCGGAGCATTTGCTGAATCCTGCTGAAGACCACTGCTCCATTCGAACAGCTTGAGAAGTGCATTGAGCTTCCTGTCCCCATCCAAGGCATAGCACGCCAGTTTCAGCGCGCAAGTGAGACCTTCATTTCAAAGAAGTATATACAGCATAGAACCATGGGCAATTCAGAAAATGTCTGCAAGCCGAAGACTTCACAGGAATTGCATCCAGCCAGGTGACTGCCTCACTTCAACTTGAACCTGAGCCATCCCCGCATACTTCCCCGCCGTAATTGTCCAAGGATGGAAAAGATATGAAAAGATCAAGGTGCATTCGCAATTGGAACAACATGATGCATCTCATTACCAAGGTCATCATGATTGTCGTCGTCATGAAAAACCCACCAATTAACGCCAACAGCCCAGTGTGGAGTTGCTACCAGACGGCACGGTCCTTCTGTAGGAAACTAAGGTCAGAACGCATCCCGGGTGTCTGCCTCGATTTCTTCAGCTTCCTCTTCTGAATTATCGTCCTTGACCTCGAGCAACAAATGAGGCACCCTGCCCTGCAGAGTCATGTCTCTGACCCGGCCAATTCAAAAATAAATTCCAAAAATATGTAAACTGCAAGGGGACAAACCATATATCACCCTGCTCCTTATGGTCCTTATGGGTCCTTATGGGTCCTTATGCAAAGGTTCTACGCCGCTGTGTGACATGGGCCCCACCTCCTTGACTGTTAGCAAGGCGATACCTCCAGCCCGAACCTGGCAGTCCGCAAGGCTTTCATCTGCAATTCATAGCCATGGGAAATGAGCCTTGTAGATGATTTACCTATTGAACATGGCCATTGTCAATGGCTATGTTAGATTACCAAAGGCTATAATTAATATCAATATTATTATTCTGTTTGTGTTTGCACTTCTTTATGATCAACCACACCAAATTATGCCCGAGTCGAGGCTTCTTTGTGTCCCCGACTCCCCACTACTACTTGTCTTGCCAAGGGACGTCGCCACCAACCGCTTGCAAGGCGAAATCCGAGTCTACTTCGTCGGCGATTTCCCAGAGTTGCATCTCCTCAGCTTCTCGTAAGAATCTGACGGAATTATTAACAGTGTGAATTGTGAATCACGTTCGGACATTTTGTCAAGTCATGTCACATCATGTGCATGCTTGAAAATCCAGATACTCACCATATCAGCATCAAGTGTTGTAGCTGAACCTGGTCGCTCCAGCTTATCCCCAGGTCTGCTCCAAGGGGCTCCATCCCAGGCACTGGAGAGTGCCACACCCAGATCCCAATCGACACAGAGATTCCGGAGGCCGGTGAGGTGACCGCTGATCACCCTGAGGTGACAAACTGATCAAACTGTGGCGCAACTGGAGTCAGAAATAGTCAGAATCAGAATGAGTGCTGCCAGTGCTGCCTGATGCATTCAGATCTTTGGATGTTCCAAAGTCGTGCAGATTTGTCCTGGGAACCTCAGATTTTGGCGGGACCGTCCGAGGCGTCAACTGAGCTCGACAAAATACCGCATTGAATCTGACGAAGCAAGCACGTACTGATTCACATTCAAAGGGTACAAAAATATACAAAAATCAATCACACACAAAGTTTCATTGCAATCCAACTGGTTTCAACATGTTTCAACGCGGTACGTCAAGCCATGGCACCAGAAATGGCTCTTTTCAACTTCCATTGCACAGAGAGAGCCGTGATGGTGTCCTTGTGACCTGAACTTTCAGGGATGTCGAACGAAAACACTCGTGGAGTTCGATAGATTCAGCTGATTCAGCCGATTAAGCATCATTTGAGCCAGCAAACGGAGTTGGCAGATGTGATCTGGAATATTTTTTCGGCAGAAGAAAATTGAAGAAACCTATGTTTAAAAATTTAAAATGTTCACCTGCACACCAAACACACCAAGCCCCAGCTGAGACAGGGAACCTTTCAAGGAACTCTGAGATGCTGCCATTGGAAGACCCCAAATCCTCGGCGAAACATCCACTGTGCTCACTGTGCTCACTGTGCTCAACCGTCGGGTCGGACCGGGTCGGACCGGGTCGGACCGGGTCGGACCGGGTCGGACCGGGTCGGACCGGGTCGGACCGTGGCGGTGCTGCCCAGACTCTGTAAGACACCGTTGTCGAAGCCCACCAGGGCACGAGCTTTGGGCCAACAAACTTCGATTACCGTGACCAAATAGTGCCTTAGTCGTTGAGAGAAGCCAAGGGTGACCGCCACCTTGAGATGCTGACAAAAGTGTCTGAGAATCAACATCAATCGTGAACGTCTCCAGAGCCATGAAAGAATGAAAGTAGGCTATTCAATGAGAATGCGACAATCTGCAGATCGATATAGGGTTCTCAACTGCCAAGTTGCTTAATTGGATAGGCCTTCAGTCTGCTGCCATCTTTCAAGCTCAACAAATCCATATCGTTGTCCTTGGACATGAAAATCAAGGAAGTAGAGTCCAAAATAAATTCAAGAAGCATCAAAAAGCACAATCTTCAGACCTCTGGTCGATTCTCAGTCTGTTGCCTTAACACAATATGTGATGGACTTTTTTCCCGTAGATGTCACCAAGGATCCCCATGGCCTACCAGCATCCTCATCTTGGTCCAATCTGTGCAGATTGAAAATATCATTCCGACCTTGCCTCAGCTGAACCAAAACCACCGTAACAAACATCCATCAACACTTCCGCAAACCTTCCACGGATGAAAACGTAGCTTCCGCGAGCTCATGTATTTATACCTTGTACGCGTTGGGTGTTCTGGATGATTTGCTTCCACGACCTAGGTTTGGAGGACATGCTTCTATCTCGTACTCTGAGTCAACATCTCCCTATGACATGCTGCAAGCTTTAACAAGGGGATGTCGTTTGTGAAAGGTTGCATAGGTCACCAAATGTCTTTATGCCATCTAAGACCCTCTGCGCAATGTATTCACAACATGTAGGGATGCAAACCAAGACACCTTTCGAACACCTGCTTAAAGCTTTGAGCAAAAAAGGCCAAGGATGGCCAAGGTACGCGTTTTATTTGTTTATCTTCTGCGAGGCTTCCGCGCAGTTTCCGCAAAAACGCCAATAGTTTGGGTTTGGCACATTCAACAAAACAATGGATTTGGAGCGCTATCGAATTGGAATGGATGCTGGTTGCATCCTTTCTGCAGTTGAGAGGCAAGAGAGAACCCTCTCTGCTTCATGAGTCGTCAAATTCCAAACGACGAAGTAGCCTCAGCTACTTGGCAGGAACTCCCATGAGTAAGAACAACTTCGCCTCAAGGTGTAAATGTGCTGTCCATCTGAAAGCAGTTGAATGCCCAGCAGCCGTCATCATTCCCAGTGATGGCCAACCTCTTCTCGTTCCATTCGACTCTCAGGCTCCGAATGCAACAATTCAGAAAGTCCTGCTCCAAATCCAACTGCCACTTGCAAAAAGAAAAAGAGGTAGAACCATGTAGAACCATGTAGAACCATGTAGAACCATGTAGAACCATGTAGAACCATGTAGAACCATGTAGAACCATGTAGAACCATGTAGGACCATGTAGGACCATGTAGAACCATGCAGAACCATGTAGAACCATGTAGAATGCAAACCCTCAAACAGACCCAATCAGATGATTATCTCAATATTATCTCAATATCAAATGAATCAATTTTTGTCAAACGGTTGCCGAACCTGGTTCCAAATGGTTGCCACAGTTGCCAAATCCCCCAGTCGTCCTCTGGCGGAGTGAGCTCCACACCGCTGCCATACTCCAAATTCCAATGGAACACAGTGCCATCCTGACCAGTTCATCCGAACATCATCCAAAGATCTCAAACAGCAAATTCATGCAAATTCAATAAATGTTCAGAAAAGGAAACCATGTCTTCTTTAGAAGCAAATTTTGCCAGAAGCAGCTAAGCAACGTTGTTAAGAGATGTTAAGAGATGTTTTTCTTCTGGGAACTCCAATGAACCAAACCTCAAAACGACATGACATGCCCATTCAAGACTCCAAGACCAGCGTGCTAACCAAGTTTCTGCTGCTGCACTTACTACTTCCTTTGGCCAGTGCAAATCGAGGCAAGTGACATAGTCCTGCGTGAAGAAATGCTATGCATCTGATATGAAGCTGATACTGACAGTATGCAGTGCAACAAGATACACCATGATTGGACCATGGCAACACATCCATGACATCGCCTGGCACGGCTCTCCTTGTGTCCATCGAAAAGTTTCAGCTCATGGCCCGTTGCAACGTCCACCAATCTTGGCTGCTCGGCTGCATGGCGCAAACCCCTCGCTTCTTTGAGATAAGAAGGGAATGCGACAATCTTGATAGCAATTGTTGATGACTTCCCCGAATGCAAGCATTCTATTTTGGGCTGTAACTTGTTTCGATCAACGAACCAATCTTTCCATTCTAAGCTTTCTAAACCACAAATGTCCAATGCAGAATACACTGGATGCTTGCTCCAACCACAGTGATGCAGAGTAGGCCCAACTAAATCGAATCTCCACAGGATTCCAAATTCCCGATCCTTCCACGTTGGTTCCACCATCCAAGTTGCTGGATGCGACCATCGTCGTGACCCACCAGAGCGCAGGCTTGGCTTTCATCGGCCTCCTGTGTTGTGTTTATTGCGTTTACCCGAAGATCAGCAACCCCTAGCAGTAATCAATCCAGTCCATGTTCCTACCCGGTCCTACCTTTAGAGACCTCAAGCTCTCGGGGATAAAGGAGGCCAGGCTGAATCACTTCAATGCGGCACCTCAGTCTCGTCGCTGGTTGTTCTATGGAAGCCTTGCGCACAGAAAAGAGATTCCATGAAATCATCGCAGTCAGGCAAATCAAACAGCTAGGGCCGCTAGGGATCTGAGGGACCTGTTGAATTAATTCAATCACACGCATCTGGTTCTGTCACTTATCCTGGTATCCTCATTTTCAAGGATGCTGTGCTGTGGATCTCCCGCCTTCAGACCGCTGTGCAGCGATTTGTTCCTTGGAGAGGATCATGGTAATTCATGTTAGGGCCAAGGCGGCAGTCTTCATAATGAGATATCATGAGAGACATGAGGCGGCCCGTGTCAGGAGTCCAGTATGTTCAAGTCTTTCAAGAGTTGGATAGTTTCAATTGGGGGCAAAAAGTTGATAAGTCTCATAATTAACATATTAAAACATATTAAAACATGAAAGAAAACTAAAATAGCCTCCAAACGCATCCGGAGCAGGTCCAAGCGTCAAGTGCTTGGCTGTTCCGTCTTTGCATCCCGGCCAGATGTCACCACAACCGCTGCCCATCACGGCATCACCAGCGGCAAAGCATGTCATGAAGGTTGGGAAAACTTTTGAAATTCAACGCATCATCTTCTGAGTTTTTTCCAACGACCACAACCAAAAGGACTGGTTTGTCTCTGGCGTTCTCCTTATCTGAAGCTTGCACACATGGCTTGGCTAAAGTACATGATGTCTCAAGATCGCCTGTGGCCTCAAAACCGTCGAAACTGATACTCTGGCAGTATGTAGCTGACAAGGCCTGTGCTAACCTTGCAAGAGTAGGTAAACTTGCATTGATATCATTGATGCTCTTGTGGTGAGAAAGCATGCAACAAGTCTCTTCACTCTGCTTTCTTACTGTAGGCTTGACCTGCAGCCTGCAGAAAGATAGAGCTGGAGAGGATGGGAGAGGGTGATGGGAGATGATGGATAGAATAACATGACATGATAGATTTAGTCTGGGAGTCACAGTCCAGGAGGTTACGTCTGTGTAGAATCTGGACCTGGAACCCATGTCAGATGGTTCCAAACTTTAAAGGCATAACAGCATAACATCTAAACACATCCAAACACATGCAGACACATATAGACACATATTATGGACACCATCATATCCCTTTGGCATCCACCCATATCCACCCCAACTTTCATTGAACCCACCTCTGTGGCCAGCTGTGGTGACCGGTTGCCATCCTCATCCACCTGGTCGTGGTGCATTTAGCCTCTTGTAATCTGGTGCAGGAATCATGAAAACCAAAAAAATGCTGTACATTGGTCATTGTCCCATCATTCCCATCAAAAGTTGGGATTTTAGATTTAGATTACCTCAGGAATCTATAGAAATCTCGTGTTCAAATCACTGGAAGGACCACTCAGCAGCTTTCGTTGTATCTTGGATGGATCTCGGAATACATTCATGCCAGTCTCCAGCTCGCCTCTCCCGCAAAGATCGACAACTGACGGAAGTGCAGGTGTGGGCCGTGCAGCGCCTGGCCGTGCCCCGTTTGGGGAGCCGAGCCAGGGGAGCCATGGGAGCAAAGTGACTCAAAAATCACTCAAAAATTGATAAAAATTGATAAACATGGTTGTACAATGTTGTACAATGTTGTACAATGTTGTACAATGGTCCCATGGTGCAGACGCCGGTGGCACCCTCACATGACTCGCGCAACTCCACTTCTCTACGAATCTGAGCTACTATTGCATCACACTGCATGACCAACTGACTTAGAAATGACTCACTCAGCTTATATCGACACGTAGAACTTGGATCAGTAACTGCAACGCTTTTTTTGCTTGAATTGAAGAAAGTCATTCAATTTCCACGAGCTGGTTTGTCTCGAGACCTTCATATTTGGAGCATTCAAAGCGCAAACGTTCCAGAACTGCTTCATCCAAAGGAGGTTTCTTGCTGCTCTTGTCCAGCATCCTCTGCACCTCTGACAAATGCTTCCGTCGACTTCGCCGCGTTTCCAGAAACTCCATGGCCACATGTTGCTTCCGTGCTGCCCCCACAGGGTTGGCCGGTCGCAATTCGCCAGGGCGATCCACATACTCCAAGACAGCCATGGGTGTGGTGTCACGTTGCCGGTACTTCCAAAGGTTCACAACACGAGAGACGTGGAAGTGTCGATCTTTGTATCTTGGCAGCAGGCGCTCGTAGAGGATTTGCCTCGCCTCAGGCGATGTGAGCATACTCTCCACCAGACCATCGTGGTAGGCCGAATTCTTCTTGGCCAAAAAAACGATCTCCTCAGCGTACTGCTGAAGTTCCTTCGCCCGAGCCAGTGAAGTTTCCAGGCGCTGATTGATGATCAAAATGTTCAGCATATCTTTCACCCATTTCCATTGCTGATGCGACGGTCCGAACACTCGATGGTAAACTCGTTTGCCCTTGGACCGCGCGCCCTTGGCGATAAAATTAGTTGTGGCTATCCAGCCCATCTTGAGCCAAGCTGGTGATTTCGATCAAGCGATGAATCAGTCAGTGTCTACATTAATGTACTCACCAACATCTTCATGAATCAAACCCCCAGGACATACTCAAACCGTCACGGCAACAGCTTCTTAGGACCAGTATCTTATCAAGAGTTCATGGAAAGGTCACGGTTGCACCCATGGGGACCCATTCCACTTTGCTGGTTTTGAGTTTGCTAGAAAATTTGATCCAACACTGAAGCCTGGCCAAGGCCACGAAACTCATGAAACCTATTGAAACCTGACATCATATCGTTTGCGATGCCTTCTCCACCATGAGACAAGCTCTCACCATGGCTGCCAAGCCGCTGGGCCTCGGGGATCACACCCTTTCTGGGCGAATCTCAACTGTGATGCAGAGGATGAAATCAAGTGCTCAGTGCAATAGCTTGGGTTACACCATGTTACACCATGGTGCTGCACACGTGTCTGATGTGCATCCCTGAGCTCCAGGCGGTCCTGTCTCTCCAATGACAGACTTGAAAGAGCACAGCACCTTCCCAGGAACCACCAGGAACCACGGAGCAGGCCCAAGGCTTGACCAAAGGAAGAGCCATGCAGCGCAGGCACCGCGCAGGCACCGCGCAGGCACGCACCAGTCTTGCCGAGGTCAAACTGAGGTCAGAACCTTGCTGCGCTCGCTCTGAAGGGTCTTCCTGGCGACGATGCAGATGTGGTCGTAGGTCAGAACATGTCAGAACATGTCAAATTAAATACTGCGCAAGGGAGCACAGGAGCATATGAGAGGAAGGTCTTCACCCCATGCCATGCATGTAGGATTCTACAACATTCTACAATGATTTCAGCCAGCTACCAGGGTTTTGAGAGGTTTGACCGTTTGACCCACACCTGTATCACACCATGTCTTGCATTGCACAGCCAAGTCCTTAAGACACCCAACTCGACCGCATCCATCAGCGAGTTGCCACCTGCGCTCACCTGGACACACTCTCCATCCATGTCACTTGGCTTGTTGCGAAGTAGACAGATGCAAGACAAGGAGTTCAACTTGCTCAGTTTGTCTAGAACAAAAGCCTTAAAATAAATGCCTTGAATATCTACTACTCTACTAAAGGCCAAAAGATTGCAAAAATGCTAATTGAAACTCTTGCGAACTCTCAGTTATCAACCTCGATGGCATCAACAATGCACGCAGGAGACTTCGCGTCCTGTCCCGCAAACGCACCGGTGGATGTGACAACGGCAGAACCTTTTGCTACTTAGATTGCCAGGTCTACGAGAAGCCGAATGTCAAAGCATCGAAGCTAGTTGAAGCTTGCGACTTGGGTGATACCAGGTTCCGGTATTTTGCATAATTTTTGCGACAAATCTCCCAGAACCATCCAAACAAATTGTGTATTCAGTGTATTCTTCGATAGCAAGTTTTTAATGCTTGGTGATTGGCCCTTGGATCGCAGAGTTTGGTACATCCCTTGAATCGAGGCTGCTGAAGTTCGCTATCCCAGAGATTTTGAAAGCAGAATTCCTTGAGCGCAGAATGAATGAGATCTTGCATGGCAGGACCTGGGCAAAATGCAATATCGAGCCGCTGGACGCATGCACTTTTTGTCAAAAACCTCACCTATAGGGCGCACTGGAAGAACGAACAAGAACCTTTTCAGAACCGACTAAACAGGATTGTTGTCAAAGCTGAGATCCCGAGCCACTGGGAGTGGTAAGACTGGAGCTCTGACCGCGTGAGTTTAGGGCAGAACCAGCTACGATGATCCTGCAATGGGTGCAACATCCCGAGTAAATGAGACTTTCTAGGGGCATACAGCAAGTTCTCCATACAATAGAAGTATATATAGTCATTATATAGTATGTAAAAGTAAGAGTTCAGATGGAGAAAAGAATGGGCTTGAAACTGTCAAGGAGTCAAAATGTGCAACTGCCATGAGATCAAGTTCATCATATGTATTGCTTTTAAGATCTTGTCAGAAGGCATTAGCATCATTAGCTCAGGGTGCTTGCCGGACATCTTGCAGGGATGAGACTGCTCCAATAAAAGCAAAACTGGAGTGACTTGTATCGCTTGTATAGTGGAATCCTTGTCTTCGTCAAGTCTTCTTCTTGAAGTTCTTCCTCCCACAAGTCCTGCGAGCAGCTCATGCTGAAAGCTCTGGAAGTGCTCAGGGCTTGGGGTTGACAGCTCCAGTCACAAGGAACAATTCAGGCTCATTGAACTACAAAGAATCTGAGGATACGGATGTTTAGCTGATAGGTTTGACTCACTCTCTGATCAACTTCCAAGCTAGCCTCTGCGAAATCAAAGCCAATTTCTTCTACCTCAAATGGAGCGTCTGAGCGTCATACACAAGAAATGCTTTGCGTACTTTGGATATCTGGGTGGCTCCTTCCAGAAACCGCATTCTCTCACAAATTTACAAGAGAAACCGGAAGGCTGAGAAGAAATATAAATTATAATGTAATATAATGTAAGTGTCCCTGAAGTTTGAACACATTGAACACTCGTTTCAGATCATTTCAGCAGCTCCACGGCTCAGGCCCACACTTTCCGTCGAGCAAAAGTCTCCAAAAAAAGGGCCACACTGCCTGCAGGATCTGCAGTGCATTCTGTCCAAGACCGTTCTGTCAAAAGTCTGCGCATTGGGCCATGCAACGCTCATGATCTGCCTGTATCTCCCTGTTGCATCACTTCGCTATGCGATCACGTTTGAAATCTTCGACATGACATGCCACGTCCACTCTTCCATGGGTACAGGGCGCAATGGAATCATCAGCTTGACAATCACTGTTGCATCTGTTGCCCTTTTCCATCACAGTCAGGCTGTTCAAAAGAGCGTGTGAAAGCCGCCAGTGTCACCCGCGCGGCGCTCTTCGCATTCTTCGCCAGCTTGGCATTCACAGATTCAAAAATGCTAAAGGCAAGCCGCAAGCCCTGCTACCCAGGGTGTGGCATTGCTGGCGAATGGAAGCGAATGGATCTTCATACTCCAGGGGAAGCAAGGTTGGAGCGAAAGGACTCTTCGATCGCTTCCTTCCACGAGGCTATTTGTTTTGTCCAGGGACACAGCCGAAAACCCATGGAGTGGTGTCCTGAGCAATAAGTCAATCTGAGCCGATCTGCGTCAATATTTGGCCAAGTTTCTTAGTGGTGTCAGCCGCGCCATTCGCACTCCGCTCAAGAGCAATGGCCACCCACCACGGCCAGGATCATCATATCGAAACACGTTAAGCGTCGCCGCATGTCCCAATCGCCTCCCAGAATGGTGTTGCGATGTGTTGCGCTTGATGTGAGTGACAGCTCGCTACACTGCTTTGAATTCACAAGACTGCACAAAACAACTGAAGCGCATGCCTTTTTCCACGAGGTTCACGGTGTTCACGGCATTCACGGGATCTGGTGCCCTCGACCACCTCCAATCAGCTGCTTCCAAAAAAGTGTGACGCACCAAAAGTATCTGTGGTCAGGAGTCCTCATCTTCCTTTGTATGGGCTGCAAATATGTCTAGGATTCATTCGCTGTCTGTAAAGCACAATGAATTGTACGTGTTTTTTGTAGTATGTTATGCACAAGATAAAGGGCATCTTGTCTACACTCTGATTGAACTTATAGTATATGATTCCAAATGTTTGACTGTGAAGACAAACGTGTAACGTTTCTCGCTCCGAATTCTGGTTGAAACAAAGATTGCTATGATTGCTGATATTGCCATCGTAGTGGAAGACCAACGGACAATTTAAAAATAAAAAAAAAACATAAAAAACAAGATACTGAAAACTCTAACAGCTACCATGGTTACAACAGGTAGTCACCTCAATTGAAAAAAAAAAAAATTGGAACTCTCCCGTTGGTGCAAATCTTCACCTGCATCGGTGCAAATCACATCGCCCGGCGCAGAGTCAGCGCGAGCGCATTGGTAGCCCACTGTGGACAGGGCTTCAAGAAATGCGATGTCCTGGCAGGTCTCAAAGTCGGACAAAGACAGGAAGATCATGGAAGATCTGCTTGAAACAAAGAGAACAAAAATGGAAACAAACGGCTTGCGTGACAATCTCTATGTAGATGCCTTGCTGCAGTCACCTCTAGCACCTTTTTCAACTATTTTTCGGTGTCGAGTTTCTTCTGCTCCCTTCTGCTGACAGCCCCCACATGCCACAGGACCCGGCCTTTCCACCAGAGTCGAAATACGCATTGTTTTCAGCCCAAATGATTGGTCGAAACTGGCTGATCACTCCCAGAGCACCTGATTCCGACGGAAAAATGAACTAAAGCTGCAATGCAATACTGCAGAGGTGCTTCCAAGTGTCTCCAAAGTTGCTGCGGTTTGGAGAAGCTTGTTTTGGTGTCTTGAAAGTGTCATGCTGTGGCGTGGCATCATGGGCTTTACGAAATTTGGCGACAAGCGTGTCAATGATTTG
>Ga0126342_10016176_pt1 | contig 13024 bp, 14 predicted proteins | sample Cyp1metagenome_FD_92528 | JGI IMG/M metagenome (GOLD analysis project Ga0126342, IMG submission 92528) | Coral microbial communities from Lord Howe Island, Old Settlement Bay, Australia - Cyphastrea 1 metagenome | ecosystem: Host-associated > Invertebrates > Cnidaria > Coral ... | reverse complement strand
ATGCATGTATGCATGTATGCATGTATGCATGTATGCATGTATGCATGTATGCATGTATGCATGTATGCATGTATGCATGTATGCATGTATGCATGTACGCATGTATGCATGTATGCATGTATGCATGTATGCATGTATGCATGTATGCATGTATGCATGTACGCATGTATGCATGTATGCATGTACGCATGTACGCATGTATGCATGTATGCATGTATGCATGTATGCATGTATGCATGTATGCATGTATGCATGCATGCATGCATGTATGGATGTATGTATGTATGTATGTATGTATGTCTGCATAATGTGTACATGAGTCATATGAGTATGTCACAGATTATCCATGTATGTATGTATTATGTATATATATAATTATATAAACACCACACATTATTTCATACATATCATGTAATATCATATCACATCACGTGACATTGTATCATACCAAGACCAAATCATAATATCAACCCCGGGCTCACCCCCAGATCCTGATAAATTACCATCAAGATGGGTGCCCCTCCTATTAATGAACAGGGGAGTTATTACTTCTGGGTTAACATGAATATGTATTTGCTGCAAGTGACTATCACGTGGTTGGGAAACCCAAAGTCTTAGCTCCTTGGAACCCCATTTGCCATAGGAAATACCCCTATCTCCAAAGTTCCTATTATAAATGGAGGTTTTAGTGGAACGTGTCCTAAACAATGGCGGTTTATAAAGCTGGAAACATTAGCTCCCTCCATTCCCCACTGGAGGTTTTAAAGCCCTTTTCAGTGACCAGATCACCAGGTCCGCCGGGCCACCGAATTTCATGTGCATCTCCTTCGGCTGAAGTGTGGCAGCCGTGATGCAGACCGCTTCCTTGGTCCCCGTGAGGCGTAGGCTTTGGTGAAGGTCTGGGCTCGAAATTGTGAATGATCTGAATGGATTCCCCCGTGTTGAAAGACTTACAATGTAACCATGGTGGATGATGGTGGATGTAGGGGACAAAAACACATAGGACGGTCCAGGCATGGTTGCGTGGTACCTGTACCGAATTGTGCAAGGTCTTTTTCAGAGCCGCCGTTTTCAGCAGAGAAAAACATCAACTATGGGATTCCAGCCATTTGAAGTCCTTACTGTCTCGTGTTTAGATTCATGAACCTTTTCTCTTGGATCTCTTAGCAAGGATTCTTTTCAGATTCCACATTGGGGGAGGTTATGCAGCATCAAAACCAACTCGTGGTCTGGGCAACCCATCATGGTCACCTTGGATCCTCACGGACGGTGCCAAGGCAGTGCCAAGGCAGTGCCAAGGTGCTGGGGTCAAGACCCATGTCAAAGCCCTCTTGGACATCTCAGCCAACTCGTCCAAGGATTCTTAGTCACGGCTGGTCTCCCCAGATTTGGAACGAAAAAAAACACCAAATTCCAAGAAGCTGGTGAAAAGCGAGAGAAATACGTGCATTTTGATCTGGACCTTAGTGCCTTAGTTAGGTCATCCAATTTCATATAATTCTATTATATGTTATTCGTCATGCAAATCCCAGTCAACTCCAATCGGCTATTGATGCCCATCATTGTGGCTCAAGCTTGCTGCTGTTTGACATCAGGGCAGGTTGGGCCGGAAAACCAACACATGAGCTCATTCACTATCCTCTGATATCCTCTGACCATGGCTGATGTTATAGACACAAAGAGCAAAACCCATGATTTATATGTGTTTGCTGGGTGTCTACTGTATTCACCCCATTGATGTAAAAAAAAATGGTGTGGGTCAAAGTTCAAGACCTGGACCGCGGATTTTCGGCCATTTCTCGCATGAACTATCCTATTTGTTGGGGTACCCAATTTTGAACAATACCCAAATGAAGCCATCAAAACCAGTCACCAAGGTTTGCCCAGATCAACCCATCTCTGCAGCCAGAAAGCTGTCGAGGTGGCTCTTCCGCAAGGTGAAAACCAGCGAACTCAGCAGTTCGGGGTGGTAGCCTGTTGCAGAGATCCGTTACGGAATCGATGGGCACCGGGGAAACCGATGGCACTGGGCTTCACAAACACACACGTAAAGACAGCTGTACATATATGGAGATGGAGAGACTGAGAGAGACACATAGTATCACATAGTATCACATAGTATCACATAGTATCACATAGTATCACATAGTATCACATAGTATCACATAGTATCACATAGTATCACATAGTATCACATAGTCACATAGACATAGAGCAACAACAGCCAACAACTAACAACAAAATAATGCTCATCCCAGGTTTTGGGATATGCAGTGCGACCATCCGGGGATTTTCCAGATACACCCCGGTTGGAGGGTCTCATCAAAACTCTCCATTGTGTTGCTTAAAACCACTGTGAAACAACGAAGATCAGCATGGCTGGGCTGCTTCAATCCCAAGGTTTTCCCAGATTTCCAGCCGTTCCGCACCTGCGATGGGTCGGTGCGACTGGGTGTTCAGCATGGTGCCCGGACGTTCCATGGCCTCCTCCAAAGCGTCGTCGTCCTTCACGGTCTTGCCAGCGCTCATCAGCCTGGGATCGGTCAAGGAGGATTGTTCCACTTGAAGACTTGGTGGAATTTATAGGCATTTATAGGATATATATATATATATCATAATTATATATTATATATATATGCATATGCACTTCTTATAGGGATTTATTAGCATGCTTAGTGGGATCATACTGGGATAACATGCAGTTGCAGTTAGTTATAGGGCTTATATCCCAGCTAGTTGGTTAATCATGGCTTAATAATGGGATAATAGTGGGCTAGTATTGGGATATAAAACTATAGAACCACAATAATTGTATATGATATATAATTTGAATTAATTTGATATACTTTGGGATAATAAACTCTAAAACTAGGAACTGGTGAAGCCTGGTGATAAGTCCCCTTAAGAGGCCCACTTTATCCCATGTTTGGGATCAACTTTTCTGGGGCAACCAGCTAGTTTCAGAAAGGGACAGAATGAGATATTTCATGAGGATATAATCAACAATATCAGGCCAGGATAGATATTTGGGATTGTCTGGAACAGGCCAAAAATCCCCTGCATCCACTGGTTCATCCTTATTGTATCTAATTTTCACATATATGTTCACTGTTAAAATTGCCATTTGGGGGGCCCATTCATGGGTTTTTTTTCTATGCGGAACTGGTTACAGTCACTAAGGGGGTGATCCTACCAATGCCAATCCTGGGTTAATGGATGTAAAAATCTCACCAATCGGAGGATTGCCATCCCCTTTTATATAGGAAAACAAACAATGTCATATAACCCAAATAACTAGGGATGTTCTCATGTTCCATACATATAAGTGGGGGTTCACAACAAGTTTCTGCGGACCTGCTATCTGGTATACCCCCTCCAGTTATGTTTGTTGGCGCAATGGAAACAACCCACGCTCGCCATGGGGCAACACGTTTTATCGGCGTTGGTTAATGGAACAATGATAAACTGGGATTGAACCAGCAACAACCTGGGATTCAACCGGCAAGAAACTGAATTGACCCTGGCTTGGATGATATACGTAGAAAAAATGGTAAGCGTATGATCAGATATGAGAATTAAACAGGTTTACTGGTCATATGGTTTTTCCCAGGGGATATGATGGGTACATCATGGCTTTACAGTATCGTATCGGTACATAACCTACTGGACCCACAATTAGTTGTGTGTTGTATTTCACCATCCTAGAATGGGGGCCAACAAATTCGAGCCATACAATTTATCGTTAGATCGTCCTAAAAACCAAGATGGAACCCCAAGAGTGCCGGGTAGAAACTGGATTCCGAGAGATATGGAGATGTACCGGAAAATTCCCTTTGATAATAATAGCCACAGACAGAAAAGGAACATTGACCCTGAACATCGCCCCATGTTTCATACCCCCCAGCAGCCAGGTCACTCGCAGAGCGTGTGCCAGAACTTGTTCACGCGCGCCAGCAGTGCCTCGTCCGCCTTGGTCATCAAGTCCTGCGCGCAGCACGTTTCACGCGCCGATGTGAGCGGCACTTTGAACGATTTTGGTGGTGGATTAACCATGAAAAATAGTATTTAATGGTGATTTCACCATCAAAAGATGATTATATATATATATATATAATTATATATACATAGAGATAGATATGTGGTGATTTCAGTAGGACGGACAAAAATATTCAAACCCTGCCACACGCTCTATGTTGAACCCACCGGCAAATCTCAATGTTTCAGCGGGCGTGTTAGCAAATGTGATGTTAGGGGTTTGATTTGTGTCATTCACTGGGGCTAATGCACCTTCACATAAACATTGACATTTGGGCGAAAGGGTTGTATTTGATAGAAAGGGTTTGACTATTTCGTCCATCTACGGTTTAACACTATACTGTTATCAGAATATACCCAACGAAATAGGGATGATATGATGGAAAAAACAGAGGGGTATCATGGGGATGTAACAAACAATATGGTGAACAATCATGGGCATAACATGGCATAACCCACCAACCCCAAGAACAGTGAACTATTTTTGATGGTTAAATCACCTTCGGGATGATCCTCCTAGATGAGAAAATCCACCGCCATTTTTGGCTCTCCCGTCCTTTCGCAGGAAGATCTGCTTCTCAAAGCGGTTCAGCAGAGGCGGAGCCAAACGGAAGTAGGCATCACCTGAGGCGCCACACTGGGGATAGCAGATCCCTACTGGAATACCTGTATGGAATGTGATGTGATGTAATGCATATAATATTACAGTATGTATACATATATATAATATATACTACCCATATATATATATATAGTCTATATATGTTATATATATTCTATGCTCTATATATATATAGTCTATGTTATATATATATACATATATATATATATATTCTATGTTACATATATATATATTATGTTATATATATATATTATCCTTTATATATATATTCTATATGATGTATATACCTATTTTTTGTTATAAATACATAGACACATGTGCGAGCAAGATGTCGAGTATGATTGGGATCATCGATTACACCTTCCATAAGCGGGGTTCACATGGCTTGACTATGAAACCCATCGTAGCTGCTGACAATGGCCCACCAAGATTGGAGAGTCAGTTGCATTGGAACCGTTATATGATGTGAAACGTGACCATTTCAAGAGTTGAGGGGCTTCAAGCCAGGGGGAAAAAGTCACTAAGTATCTAAGTCATGTTTGTGTTGTTAGTTCACGCAACCTCTCAAAATCCACCACTTGTCGGAAACTTTGGTTTAAACGTTGTTCGTCAGATCCTCCCATTTCCAACAATTCCTGCGGCAAAAAAAGAACGTCAACGAACCAAAATCATCGTCATCATCGTCATCGTCGTCGTCATCATCATCATCGTCATCATCATCATCGTCGTCGCCGCCAGCAACAGCAACAACAACAACAACCACAACCACAACCACAACAACAACCACAACCACAACCACAACAACAACAACAACAACAACAACAACAACAACAACAAACAGCAACAAGAACAAGAACAACAACCACAACCACAACAACAACAGCAACAACAACAACAACAAGAACAACAGCAGCAACAGCGACAACAGCGACAACAGCAACAACAGCAACAACAGCGACAACGGCGACAACGGCGACAACGAAAACAACATCGTCCTCATCATCAACAACTTATCAATGAATGGTGTGTGTTTTGTGCCAGCTAAGCTGCTCAGCTCGGTTACCACGATGACCCTGAAGAGCTTGTGAATTGGGCACTGCTTGGCTTTGGAGCCGTGGGCGATTCTCACCTCGAGAGCGAGGTTAAAGCCGGGTTTTGGAACTCAAAAAAAGGTGAAATGAACATCACCTTCAAAATAGATTGTTTAAGCAGCCATTGCATGTGCCTTTTCTGCCTTTAGGATCTCTTATATGATATGTACAATATATCTACGTATATACATCAGGAAGTATTTCAAATTACAATGTGACATTTGGGTGGCCACTAATATCAAAATCCTCAAACATCGGGATTTGGTGGTCAGCAGTCATCCTAGGTCTGAAGGGTGCAGGATTCCTGTCATTTCAAGCACGACGCATCTGGCTTCGAGCACGAGAATCCTGACAACTCAAGATCCAATGAATGAAGTGTGCATCTACCAGCCACAAATCCCCCCACCCCATGGGATTCTGCGAAAACGTCCCAGAAAACACTCTCCAGTTGTGCCCAGGGCGCATATCTTTGGCCCGCATACTCCATGTAGTGCTGGTTCAGCAGGTCGTACAAAGACCTGAGGAGGGCTGGCATGAGGTAAGGTGGCTACGCTACACAAATAGTGATGAATTACGATTAAAGTCTATACCCCCGCTTGTCAGTAACAATGGGGGTTGACATTGTGGTTCCCTATACAAACTATTAGTCATTATACAGATTCAATATATAATATATGTATAGTACATGGTTTTGCTGACCATTGGGTACCCCCAAATGTGGCAGTTGATCATCAATTTCCCCATGAAAATTGGCATTTGAGGGTATCCCCCAGGTTCAAACCTCCCAGTTCCCCCCCAAGCCCTTGGGGCAACTGTGGCTTCCCAACTCATAAAGGGAGTCGCAATGCACCATGACCAAGGAGACCGGCTGCTGCATGTAGCTCTTGATTCCTGAGACAGAACAGGACTAACAGATCTCGGAGGCACAGGGCTGGACAGGCTGGGCCGAAAAAATGGGTCACTTCATGTCACTTCATACAATTGACATGAAACTCCCAAAAGAAAAACTCCCAAAAGAAAAGGGATCATTGCCATTTCTGGCAGAAAAAAATTAAAACTGTCTTCCATTTTGAGGGGGTTGCAGACTAGTCAAACTTCGGGCTGTGAGGGCGAATTTCAGGAGGGGTCAGGGCTCATTCTGTATTTCCTTTGAAGTTCCGGATCTACAATTCCAATAGATTATGTTTTTGTAATGCGCCAAACTTAGACTTAGACAAAAGAAACATATGGTGATCACTAAGTGACCGACTATGACCAAGATGTTTAGGCCCATCCACTCCCCCTTCAAAGGTTGATTCGCCACAAAAATGGGAGACACAGCCCAACTCCTCCAGCACGAGGCTGTTGCATTGTCTTCAACAAACATCGCAGCGACAAGGGACTTTGCAGGTTCATGGCCACAAACATGTCACTGAGGTCGTTGGGGAAGGTACTTCCAAACATCACCTCCATCAGATGGCTGGAACTGTGCCAAAACATTCATTTCCGCTGCTCCTGGTTGGTTCATACATCCAATTCTTGCGCCTCGGCACGGCTGTGGTCCAACAGCCCCCCCTCGAAGAGTAGCCGCAAGGCGGCGTTGTTCTTGGTCAAGAGCATCAGGTGCCTGCGGGAGTGCCACGGCCCCACGGTATGGGATCTTTCATCTGGGATGAACATCCAGATATACCGGGCTACCAAAGTTTCATCCCTACCAGTACATTGCCATTCTATGGGTTAAGCCACCTCTCCCCAATGCTCGTCAGATGTAAACCCAATATGAAATGGTACCAACCGATATTCCCCATCAGACTACCACATAATATACCATCCATGACAATTCAAAAATACTTAAAAATCTGATGTATTTGTAGAAATATATATATATATATTTATATTTATATTTGTATTTATATATATATATCATGTCTTTGAGCAAGTCCTTCAACATGTTTAAAAAAGTGCAGGTCACCAAATTTTCCGAAAGAGGCGTCTCCACTTCTCCAAGAGGATGGCCAAATCCAAGGCCTGGCATCTGGCTCCTCCAGATTCTGCTTAATGAGCTCCTGCGTGGTCAGGCGCTCCACGTCGCCAAAGTCCTGGACTTTGACGTGGACATGGGGAGTTCAGCCACAAAGTTCGTGAATCAGTGGCATTTGACCATCCAAAATGGGGGTTTTAACATTTGTTCAACCATCAAAAATGGGGGTTTAACATTATTTAACCAATGAATGATGGATAGGGGGTATGCCTGAAAATGGTGCTATAGCCAAGAAGAGATAGGGAGTAGAACCAACAATATCTGAGTATTCGGGATAGTAACCAAGATTATATGATACTGGCTGTGTCTGGAAATGGGGTATATACGGTATTACCATGTACTACCGTATACCCCAAAAATATGGCCATCTCAATGGACAAATAATAAACCTGGAAAATGGTGGGGTGCCCTATTTTCAGACAAACCGGCATATTGATGAAAAGGCTAAGGTCAGTGGGTCCAATGGAAAGTGGCCTCTCACCTGTGAATGAAAAGGATCGAAATATCTTGGGATAGATATTCCACCCACAATTCGGACGGGGGTTTAAATTTTGTATCAAGGTTTATATACCCCAATTCCCAGTGATAAATCAAAGAAAAAACACGATTTTTTTCAGGGACATACTGTATCATCCCTTGATGCATTCCCCCTCAACTCAGATGCATCAAGCGATATATGCCAGTTTTTTTCATGCATTCTAACTCCTAGGATGGTTAGTTTGGTTAGTTTGCTTTGCCATGTCCTTCCATTTATGTCCAGGGCTTATTCAATGGGTGGCATCCCCCTCTCCAATCATAGGATGATGTGCTACCCAGAAACCAACTGATGCAGATCGGCGTCCCTATTTCAGATCTGACAAAAAAAAACTTTATGACCTGGATTCTTCCGGGATACCGGTAAGCCATATAATGATCAAATAAGCAATGGTGCGAAGCCAAAGCTGGTCGTGCTAATATCAGTACAACGTGCAGCACCAGTTCTTCACAGCTGGGGGGCCGCACCATTCCAGTGCGCTCGAAGAACTCTTCGATGCAAGCCTCAAAGTTGGGAGTGCTTGGATGTACAGTAGGTACCCTCTGGGTATTTAACATAGCCATGGGAAATGGCCCATAGAAATAGATGGTTTACCTATTAAAAATTGTGATTTTCCATGGCTATGTTAAATAACCAGATGGTATGTGGTTATATTTATATGGGTATTGGTCAAAAACCTGTACCCCCAACATCAAAAACAGCTGGTGCTGTTTTGGATGTTCATCTTTTCAAATATGCTACGACCCTCGTTACCCATTCAACTCCCATGAAAAACCACCATTGTTGATGGTGAAATCCACCGAACTAGCATTGTTGATGGCAGTAACCATGGAATAACCCATACCCTCTTGTAAACTAACATAGCTATTGAAAATTGCCATTTATAGTGAGTCTTCCCATGAAAAATGGTGGATCTTTCCATAGTTATGTTAGTTTACCAGAGGTAAATAAACTGGATGATCTGCGGATGTGGCACGACTTTCAGGAGCCCCCCCTTTGGGGCGTCGAGTTGTGATTTTGTTGTGACATGTTGTGACTATGATTCTGCTGGCTAATCTACCCACAAAGGTTCTGTGACCAAATCTTGATTACCATCTAAGGGTATCTGTGATCTGCCATTCTTGGGCAGAGCCGCATTATTTCTACTATCTCCATATGTGCCATGGTCAGAAAATGGTATACCGGGTATGATCATCCCACCATCACGAACAGGAATCCCGGATCAATAAAAAAAAACATGGATTGATGTCCATCTGATGGGTATAAAGCCCGACGTTTGACTATAGTTGGTTATATACATATATATCCCATGAAATATTCCCATGAGTATCCCAACAAATCACCATGTTTGAATGGTTGTTTATCCAACTTGATCCTATTGTTATGGTATATGATCCAAATGTTGATTATACTTGGTTATATATCCCCACATATACAGTACATATGTATATATATATATACATACAATTGTTTTACATGTCCCCATTAGTATCCCATCAAATGCTGTATCCTATCAAATGCCTATGTTTAATGGTTGTTTCTCCAGCTTAACGCAAGTTTTGACCATGCCGCAGCAGCGATCCGGCCTCCAGTTGGTCTTCAGGTTGCCCTCCGAAGTTTCTTTGGACCGTCTTCATCAACACCTCAGCACATGGCACGCGTCTTTCACGGCCCAAACCAGGTGTAACCAGCACTGCAAAAAGTTCAAAGCTTTGGAAAACTCCTTAGTGCAGTAGTTGGCAATGGTCATAAACTTGGGATGATATGAGATATGAAATGATATAAACCAGCTGTAACCAGCTGTAACCAGACCAAATGTTGGGATTTCTTGGATGGTTTCCTTGAGAATTGCCAAGACTGGCTTTTTGGTTTGTAGTTGTGAACCCTAAGACCTTCCGACGAAGAGGGGAAGTGATTCATGGCCCAGTAGTCATATTGTTGGTGAACAGTTTTACCCCCATTCATTGTTGGCTATGCCCCGTCATATTTTTTTGCCAAAATTGTTTAAGCATCATTGTCATCACAACTAATCAATCGTTTCCCCCGTTCATATTGAATATAGCCGCATATAGCCCAAAAATCAAAGCCGATTGAGTATGAAATCACCGCCATATGAGTGGTGTTTTGTCTATGATCGGGGGAAGGGATTTGTCATTATCAACCATGTTTGACCTACCATCTGGTTATTTGACATAGCCATGGAAAATCCCCATTTTTAATAGGTAAACCATTTATAAATGGGCCATTTTCCATGGCTATGTTCAATAACCAGAGGGTATCTAATAATCATTGTATAAGCTTATGTTTGCAGATTCCAGGCATCCACACTGGGAATCAAGGAAATTATAACATGATGAAAACAAATGGAAAAAAGGGATTGACGTGCAAAAAAAATAGGAAAAAATTGGAGGACAAAACCTCGTGATTTTGTCATTTTAAGTTGTTCCTATTTTTTCCCTATTGGTGTCACTATGTGTTTCCAAATGTTGTCCTATGGTTTTCCATTTATTCTTATTATGTTCCTATTTTGTCCTATTTTTTTCGAGGTTGTGGAAATCCAACATGCCAATTGAAAATCGCCCGAAAAATCAATGAGTTTCCCACTAAACATCCATTTAGGTCGGGGGGATTCCCAGCCATGTTAGAGGACGCCTAAGGGTAAGTAATATTCATACTATATCGCCATGAAATTCCTATCAAATTGGTGGTTAATCCTCATGATATTCCTATTATATCATATTACATCCCCATTCAATCCCCAGTAGAATCCCTATAAAATCCCTATTAAAATCTCTATAAAATCCCTATAAAACCTCTAATAAAATCCCTACAAATCCATCTAAAATCCCTATAAATCCCTACAACATCCCTACAACATCCCTATTAAATATGTAGAAAATCCTTCTAAAAACGCTACAAAATCCCCAAAATCCGTGAAAAAATCCTGGCATCTCTATAAGATCCCTATAAAACCATATAAAACCCGTGTAAAAACACTACAAACCCTAAAATCATTATAAACCCTATAAATCACTAAAAACTCTATAAAACCTTTATAAAATCAATATAAACCCTCCCTATAGAATCAAAATAAAATCTCTATAGAATCCCATTAAAATCCTCTGCCCTATAAATATATATATATATAATCTCTATAAAACCCTTATAAAATCCCTATAAAATCTCTATAAAATCACTGTAAAACCCTTATAAAAGGTGTGGGGCTGGGAGAAAACCCATCTTTATAAAATCTCTATAAAATCTCTATAAAATCCCTATAAAATTTCTATAAAATCATCTTTGGTGGTTTGGGAGGGGGGTGTGGGGTGGGGCCAAAAACGTTCAATTGCACTTACACACATACTTGATGCGATGCTAGAGACATCTTTTCTTGCACATGCACACATACTTCCTGCTACGCTAGAGACATCTTCTCTTGCACTCACACACATATTTTTTTTACAACAGTGGTCTTCTCTTGCACATACACACATACTTCCTGCTACGCTAGAGAAGTCTTTTCTTGCACATACACAAGGAGGAAAAAATGTCGTGTTTTGAAGAAGTTTTGCCCTGTAAAACCCAATGGAATGTTGCAATGGGTCTTCAAAATCCTTGGGGTTTTCAAGGTGCAATTCCAACATGATTACGGCGCTGTGGCGCCAAGCACATTTGATTCCAAAACATGGACAACTGCTGCTAGCGCGATTGTCACCCCGCCGGGGTGTTTATGTCTTTTGGGGTTTACAGAAACCATCCCCACATCTTTCAAAAAGTTATTTCGTTTTGCTCTTCCAAACTCCAACAAAACAGGAGATTTAATCATGCACCCCCAAAAACACGCGCGAACTTCTACCAGCCCGACGCGTTATAAATTCCCTATAAAATCATTGCAAAATCTCTATAAAACCCCTATAAAATCATTATAAAAACATTATGAAATCATTATAAAACTCCTATGAAACCCTATAAAAGCCTTATAAAATCCCGAAAAACCCCAAAAAAACCTTTATAAAGCCACTATAAAATCACTATAAAATCTCTAAAAAATCTCTATAAAATCCTAGTAAAAAACGCTATAAAATCGCTGCAAAACCAACGTAAAACCCTATAAAAACGTATAAAAACCCTATAAAACAACTATAAAATCCCTATAAAATCGCTATATCCCTATAAAATCGCTACAAATCCCTTGTCGAAGGAAGTTTAGAAGTCAAACTTCCGACAATATGGACAGATGAAAAGCAGCGATGGGAAGAGTCAGCGAAGAGCAGAGAAGAAGAAAGAAGATCAAAAAAGAGAAAGTCTCAGAAGAAAGAAGATCCAGGTGCGCGAAAAGGTAGGAAAGTCGCGAAACACTGCGTTTTTCCAATGATTTGTGAAAGCGGCGGGTGCGGAGCCCGCTGGGCAGATGAGAGATGAAAAATTGCACGCCGTTGTGGCGCGAAGCACATTTCGAAGCCAAAATGTACAAAACACCTCAGCTTCAAGTTGAGATGTTGAAAAGTTCACGCCGTTGTGGCGCGAAGCACATTTCGAAGTCAAAAGTGGAAAAACTGAGGGGTTCGGAGCACTTTTGGACGTTCAGATATCGTTTTGCGTGGCAGGCGCACGGGATTGTGCACCTTGTCAAAAGTGAGCAAAACGTGAGGGTTTTGTAGCATTTCCAAAAACGATGGCAGGCGTGGGACATTTGAAGAGGATCTGCAAAGATGCATTTT